>Ga0123337_10000520_pt1 | contig 63254 bp, 50 predicted proteins | sample frozenSSSSmetaG_FD_89792 | JGI IMG/M metagenome (GOLD analysis project Ga0123337, IMG submission 89792) | Glacier valley bacterial and archeal communities from Borup Fiord, Nunavut, Canada, to study Microbial Dark Matter (Phase II) -... | ecosystem: Environmental > Aquatic > Freshwater > Ice >...
CCTTTTGAATTGAAAAAAAGTGAGCCCTTGGTTTTACATGTGTTTGTCGACAAAGGAATCGTAGAAGTATTTGCCAACGACCGGCAGGCGATAGCCCGCACAGTTTATCCAAAATTAAAAGGCAGAATTGTGAAGCTTTTCGCTAATGGCGCAGACATTCACGTGTCATCGGTCAAGGCCTGGAAGCTGGCGCCGTCTAATCCGTTCTAAAGCTGGAAGCCGATGGAACTATTACAATCTTTGCGTATCAAGCCTTTTTATTAATTTGTTCCTACGGCCTTCTTGCATTACAAACCATGCGCTAAAAGCAAGGAAAATTATCACTGATGCGCCCGTTGGATGAACAGTAATTTTAAATACGCCGTTTTTCGGAGTCATAAACTGACGGTAAGAAAGGGACTTATGTATTTCGTGGATGGTGATTAATTTTTGATCAAAACGATCATCGCAATATTATGCTTATTCAGCTTGTAAGTTATTTCATGGCTTATCTTATTGATATAAGTTTTTTTGAATCTTCCATCCAATATATTGCGCATGATTCCTTTCGAATTGCTGAAAAGGTTCGGTTAGATACTGGTATAGAAATTTCCTGAAATTATTGTCTTTAAGCTTTTGAGAAAATAAAAGAGTCTCGTCGGCACGCATAAAAGGCTCAGGCAGTAAATATAATTTTAAGGAAGAACTGTTATGGAAACATCATCGGAGGAAGTTGCACCTCCGTTGGTAACTACAGTGATCCTGAAGGTGTACACACCAACAGAAGGAAGCTTAACACGTGTCTGCATTGCAGTAGCATTTGCCAACACATAATCACCAGGACCTGATACTTTGGTCCATTTGGCCGAGGTGAACCATCCGCCAGGAATGGTGGATGTGCTGCCATTCAGCAGAGGAGCGAAGTTCCAGAATTTGTGAATTGTTGCATCAGCGCCGGCTTTCGCTGTTGGTGTTGGTACTGGTGGTGGGGCAGGAGTCGCTACCGGGGGTGGCTGGACCGGGGATGCATTAAATTTTGCGCTCACCGCGGCATACGACATCTGACGGGTCCAGTTGTCGTGATAAATCGTATTGACAATTTTATTTCCCGATACTATAGGACGATACAGTCCCAGTTTTACGTATGTATTAGGTACACATCCATAAACATTATTCACTTTGTACTTCGTATATACTCCTTCCTGAATAAATGTAGCAGGATTGGTGGTCCACGGCTCAGTAGGAACGTTGCGGTAGCTCAAAACATTCGTAAATCCGGCAGATCCTTCCAGTCTGTGCCACACTTCGAAAATACCTGTTGCATCAGGAGCGAATTTTACATGGACGATAAAGTCATGCCATTTTCCTCTGTTCAGCGCACTGAGAATAACAGGACTTGCTTTAGCATTATGTGTGGGCATGAATGCAAAGGAAGAAGTATGAGAGCTACTGTTTCCTGCAACAGTTCCGGTACTGAAATTCACCTGGACCGTTTCGCCATACACATTAAAAGCAATAGCGGGATTCAGGTAATTTGCGCGTTGCTGAAACTGATAAAAAATGCAGTACCCCGGAGGCGTTTTCCAGTCGCCTGGAAACATGGTGGACCATCCATAATAAAAATCATTTCCGGGCACTTCCTGCGTGTAATTATTTAATGGAGCTGATCTGGCAGTCCACATGCCGAGTTCACTTCGTTCGCCAAAGCTGTAATCACCCGGATGCACAACAAATTTTCCGGCATATTTTCCCTGGCGCACGGGCCAGGTAACTGTAGCATACTGACTGCTGGGATAGGCCGCACTCAATCCATACCATTGATTATAGTTTCCGGTTTCCCAGTCTGCCACCAGATTGCTTGCAGCAAGTGTAACACTGTCTCCTACATTCACAACAGCGAACTGTTCGGTAGTGCTCACTACATCAAGAGATTTCTGGCAGGAGTATAAGAATAGCACCCCCAACAATAACGCGAGGCGGGAAATAGAGCAGAATAGTCGTTTCATCGAAATAAGTAATTAAAACGGAAAATTAGTTTTGATTCAACGACAGTAACTGTATGGCACATATGGCTAACAAAGCCATAGCAATCCTTTGCATGGTTGCGTTTAAACCTTGCCTGGCTTTTTACTTCGGATTATTATAGCTTTTTGAAAAAATACGGTTCGTATAAAGAACTTCCATCAGCATAAAGCATACCAATTTTCATAAATTGCTTTAGTTGTTGTTTTCCAACCCGGAAATTCTGCGACCATAACATACCAGGTTAATAGCTACAGCATTCGTACCCCGCTTTAACCGGATCCGGCGTGCCAAAAACTCAACACCGCTCCTACCCCACTGAAAAGAGACGCGACCCAATCGAATAAGGGAGCATATTCTGCGATATTTTTGCAGTTGTCCGGAAGCACGAAGCCCTCCGATTATTACATTAAAAGATTGAACAGTGGACGTTTCGGAAATCTTTTTGATATATTTCAATTCCTTCATGGTGCGATTAAAAGCATTTAAAAACAGAATCATTCATCTCGCAAGCAACAGGAAGTCAATTATATCCTTGTAAAATAGCTAAATTTGTCTATTTTTGCCTTGTAAAATAGGAATTATGTATCTAGAAAGGCGACTTGATGAGGTATTATCAGCCTGGCGGTTGGAAAAAACGGGCAAGCCCCTTCTGCTAAGAGGGGCGCGTCAGGTCGGCAAGTCTACGGCAGTGCACCACCTGTCTGCCCAATTTGATCACTTCCTGGAAATCAACTTTGAGGAACAGCGCCAGGTCAGGAAGGTTTTTGACAATGACCTTAATCCATATGAATTATGCGAAACACTTTCGGCCTTATATAATGTTCCTATAATTGCCGGAAAGACGCTTCTGTTCTTTGATGAAATCCAGGCTTGTATTCCGGCAATTTCTTCCTTGCGGTTTTTTTATGAGAAATATCCTGAACTGCACGTCATCGCCGCAGGTTCATTGCTTGAATTTGCACTTGCTGAGATTCCATCTTTCGGCGTAGGAAGAATCAGGTCAGTTTTTGTCTATCCTTTATCATTTAACGAATACCTCAATGCAGTAGGCGAGAAAGGTTTGCTGGATTTCAAGAAAAAAGCCTCTTTTGAAAAACCGCTTCAGGAAACCATTCATCAGAAACTCGTGCAACATTTCAAAAGATTCCTGGTGTTGGGAGGTATGCCCGAAGTCGTTGCTAATTATGTGGAACACAAAGATTTTATCCGGTGTGGGCAGATTCTTGACGATCTGATCAGCTCGCTGAAAACAGACTTTGCGAAATACAAAAGGCACGTACCGTTTCTTCGCATTGCGGAAGTGTTTGATTCGATCATAAGGCAATCCGGAGGAAAATTTATGTATTCGAAAGCAGCCATTGAATCGAGTTACAAACAAATACAGGAAGCCGTGAACCTGCTCATTATGTCGGGACTCGTCATCGCCGTAACGCATTCTGATGCCAATGGCATTCCCCTGGGAGCGGAGGCCAATCACAAGAACAGGAAACTCATGTTGATGGACACCGGAATTTTTCAGCGCCTGCTTCAGCTAAATATTGGTGAAATATTATTAGAAACAGACTTTGAGGCCATCAATAAAGGGTCTATTGCGGAACAATATGCAGGACTGGAACTGTTGAAAGCTGCCTCAAACTATCGCCAGGAAGATTTGTTTTACTGGCACCGCGAAGCAAAAAGCAGTAACGCAGAAGTAGATTTTGTTGTCCAGCAATCAGGCGAGGTGGTACCCATAGAAATAAAATCTGGCAAAAAGGGCTCGATGCGGAGCATTAATATTTTCCTTGAAGAAAAAAAATCACCCTATGGGATCAGGTGTTCCCTGGAGAATTATTCGCGGTATGAAAAAATGATCATTATTCCATTGTACGCGATCGGAGACTGGTACGCAAGTAGAAGGGAGTAATTAAATCCCCCAACTTTCAACGCCAAGGTAGAAACAGATGTAAGAAATTCAAAAGATCTTCGGGTCAATACGCTATCGACGTTCGCGCAAAGCTTTATTTATATCAAAACAATGTTGCGATGGCGCTCTGTATGGATAAGTTTGGACACATTGTTTACCATGGGCAATCCATGAAACGAAACAAAAAACTCGTACGGCTAATCATGCGGTACAATCATTCGTAGGGACGAAGTTAGGTCTCCTTTGAATTATTTTCGCTTTTGCGACAGGCTTCGTGTTTCAGACTTTCCTTGGTTTCCTAACTTTCCTTGGTTTCCTAACTTTCCTTAACGCCTAACTGATAGGAATAATAAGTCAGATAAATGGCCATTACGATCATGATGATAAGAATAATCTTTGGTCCTCTGGAAGAAAAAATAGTCCTGGGCATAAATAAAAGATTTTATAATTAATGAATAAATCTAAGCATCAGGTAAACAAGAATCATAGCAACAATTGTTATAGCGCAAACAATGTAAAATGACTTTCTTGGGTCAGGGTCAGGGTCAGGTTTGTACCATCCGTCAATATTCTTGCACTTTAAATTACGCGCTATTGCGCCAACACCGAAATTTTTCCGGATATTAAAACTGATCGGAATGTCGCTGGAAATGATCAGCGGTATCATACTAACCGCTCCTGTAGCCCTTCCTGCCATTGTCATTACCATTGCAGGATATGTAGCTGTTGCCGCGACTGTGGCCACAGCGGTAAGCCAGGTAACCGTTGAGAGTTAACGGGATGCTGTAAAAATTACAACCTGTAATCTTTTTGATTACAGGTTGTAATTAAAAAGATTTATGAGATTTGTGCTCAATGATTGCTATTTGCTTCCTTTATACGATATTTTTTCTGAGACCAATCTTGTCCCATCTCTGAGGCCAAAGCTTCCTGCTTCATTCCGAACATTTCGCGAAACCGATTTATATTTCTTCCATGGTGAATTTTATTTGGTGCGTCTGTCGTGCTCATATATTCCAAGATTAATGTTCAGGAAACCGCGGCTTCCGCAGAATGCGAAAAGCGCCTGAATTTAAAGCAGCGATGACTGAACAGCTTGTTCTGTCTTTATGTCAATGACTTTTGCTTTTAATACTGCTACTTTTTTTCTTTCTCTTTTTTCAAACGCTTTACTTATCGACAATTCATTGCGCGCAAGTTCCTCATCACTGAGCATGGAAACAAACTCATGCAGATCCATTTTATAAAACTGGCATACCCTTAAAGCCATGAGAAAACTCAGTTCGCGCTGATCACGTTCCGTCTTAAGGTAAGTAGTATAAGACATTTGTAAAGCCTGGGCTAATACCTTTTGCTCCGGTTGGTGAATTTGACGAAGGCGCGCCAAAACCTGTCCGAGCGTAAACTTTGAATCTGAAATAGAAGGATACATGAACTGCATAATTGATAGTACTGCAAAGGTTAAACTTTTGAGACAAACCCCTTAACCGGAATATCCACACATACCGCACACAATAACCATACAAAATCTTTATCAAATATCAATCGTGGTGTCCGTTAGAGGCTTACATAAATACTATCCCAATTTGTTTTGCCATAACCCTAAATTTAAGTGACTAAATTGATTTACTTCAAGATGCTTCAATACCTTCATTTCCTGAAATCAATTATTCCCAAAAGTTATGAATATTTAGACACGAAATTTTGGGTGATTAAAAAATGATCGGGCACAACCACCCGATCAAGCATCGACTGGGGAAGAAGAAATATTGAAGCCGCACCTTTTGAATTGAAAAAAAGTGAGCCCTTGGTTTTACATGTGTTTGTCGACAAAGGAATCGTAGAAGTATTTGCCAACGACCGGCAGGCGATAGCCCGTACAGTTTATCGAAAATTAAAAGGCAGAATCGTTAAGCTTTTCGCTAATGGCGCAGACATTCACGTGTCATCGGTAAAGGCCTGGAAGCTGAAAAAGTTTTCAAAAAGGTATAAAAAGATACCGCACGTTTCTGCTACCAAACGGTTTCATGCAAAACTGGCTCTGCTAGATTTCTCAAACTGTAAAAGCACTGACTGCTACGTTTATTTTTAAATGAGGAACTAGTGAGCGGGAACGAGCTTGTAGACTTTTCCCGTTGTGCCCGTGGTGCCTGCCTGCAATGTGGTCATCAGATACACTTCGCCATCGAGGTTTTGCCCGAAGCCCTTGAGATACGTGCCCAAATTATCAGGATTGTTTTTCAATGAAATAGGGTCGAATGACCATTTGCCTGCTGGTGCAGTGGTGGCCGCATATATTTTTGCATTCGGAGTACCGGTTTCGTCGGAAGAAAATACTCCGAAGATATACTTTCCCATGAGTTCGGGTATTGCGCTGCCTCGATAAACATAACCGCCGATGATCGCAGTAGCAATTCCCCCTTCGGGGTTGGCAGCGTTGTTTAATTCTACAACAGGATCTATGAGGCTATTGCCTGCTGAATCAACAGCCGGGCAGCTTGCGCGCTCAACAGTATCATTGTCGGTGTTAAAGCAATGCGTTCCCTCTTTCACGTTCCATCCATAGTTTCCTCCTTTGGTTACTACATTGATCTCTTCGTACAATGATTGCCCTGCGTCCTGGGATATCAATATATTCGACCCGCCCATGTCAAAAGAAAAGCGGTAGGGATTGCGGAAACCAAATGCATATACTTCATCAAGGCCGGGCTTACCAACATACGGATTGTCTGCAGGCACACTGTAAGGCGAGCCGGTGTTGACATCGATCCGCAGAACCTTACCCATAAAGTTCGCTTCAACGTTCTGTGCGTTGCCTCCCGCATTTACCTTGTACCAGTCTTCCACATGACCTGGTGCATTGTCATCCTTCATGCCTCCATCGCCAATGGAAATATATAAAAAACCATCTGGACCAAAAGCGATTGTACCTCCATTGTGATTGAACTGCGGATGATCGGCTTCGAGCACAACTTTTTCAGAATTCGGATCGGCAAAATTTGAGTTGCTGGAAAACACCGTAAACTGTGAAATGCGTGTGAGACTGCTCCAGTTAACCCCTGGTGCAGGGCCGCCTGTACGCGGTGGCGCCGTGTAAAAGACAAAGAACTTGCCGTTGTGCTGAAAATCGGGGTGAAACGCAAGTCCCAGCAAGCCCCGTTCGTCATACGGCGCCATCAGGCTCACCAGTTTGCCACTGATATCCAAAAATGGTGAAGCGCCCTTCTGCCCCATGGAATCAATCTTCCATATTTTACCGATCTGATCTACGACATACATGCTCTTGGAGGGATCCGGAGCCTGCACAAGTAACACCGGTGAAACAAGATTGTCAGCAACAATCGAGATATCGATGCCCGTGGCAGTAAGGTTACTGGACTGATTATTCTTTTTACATGAAAAAAACACACACGCTATGAATGCACTTAAGAAAATGATTTTACCGGGAGATGACCTAAAAGCGCCTAAAGCTGGTCCATACCCTGTCTGTACTGATAACTTAAACATAGATTCAATTTTAATTGAAGTATAAAAATGGTGTTACAAAGTGGGGTTAATTATGAATACGGCGATTTTAACAAGAAGTTGCATGCATAACATTTTTTTTTGGATTTGATCAACGCAGGGCAACTGTGCTGATCCCTATCGCGTACCTATTATTTCTGCTGGCAGTTTAGTTTGCCAATATTTAAAACCGCATTGAATGCACAAACAGTCATTGCCTGCTATTTTTCTGGTGCTCCTTTTGTATTCATGCAGGAAGCACCACGATGCAATACACTTTTCTATTGAATCAATTCCGCCGGTTCTCGAAGCTGTCACTGAAAAAGTGAATGACAATATCAATGGATATTACCAGGCGCTGCCTTCCCACTATGATATCAGCAGTCAACGCTATCCGCTGCTGATCTTTCTTCATGGTGGCGGTGGATTTGGAAATGGCGGCTCCGATCTCCCTCATATCCTGGAAGAGGGGATACCAAAGCTGCTGGACAGGCAGCAATTTCCCGCGGAATTCGTCGTCGGTGGAGATCATTTTTCGTTTATCCATCTTGCACCACAGTTCAAAATACATCCTTCATCACAAGAAATTCTGTCTTTCATACAATACGCTACAAGTCACTTCAGGATTGATTCCAACAGAATCTATATATCAGGTATGAGCTTGGGTGGAAGATTTGCCTGTGATGCCGCTGTCGCTCATCCAGCCCTGTTTGCGGCCGTCGTGTCCATGTCGGGCATTCCTGACACTCCCGGCCTGGCATATAAATGTTCGGTGATCGCAAGATCGGCCCTTCCGCTATGGGTGTTTCACAATGTTGGTGACCAGGTTTTCAACATTGATCTGACAAAGAGATTTGTCGGCATGATCAACAGTTATAATACTCCTATTGCGCCGCGATTCACCATTTTCCCTCCCATGGGTGTATTGGGCCATGATTCATGGACGCGCGCCACTGATCCGGATTTCCGCCAGGACGGCGTGAACATCTATGAATGGATGCTTCAGTATCGGCATAATTAAACGCAAAGGACAATAAGTCCAATCAGAATTAAACTGTTCCATTTTTACATCCGTGCAAAGCCACGCTAGCGGCATACCGGATCTGTGGGGATATGGTAAGAATTAAACGGACTCCCGCCTGCCGTCCTGTACAGCCTGATCGAATGTTTCCCGCAGGATTTAAATTTCTTGTGCCGGGTGTTATTGCAGTTGTCGGCCTGCATGAATAGGTATCAAATTTTACCAGAAGGTCATTGTCGATCTCATCGAATACGACATTGTTTTTAAAACAGGCCCTCCATTCCTTTGCGCCCTTTCCTTGTATTATCTGTATTTTAATCGGGTATCTGGATTTCGCCTTATACGGATGTCAGGAATCGCTGTTACCGTAGTCATAAAATTTGCAATGTTTTCTGAAATGTATTTATAATGCAATGGTAATAATCCAATCATATCAAAGCATAAAGAAACATAAAGCGAAACACAATACCAGTAACATTATTAATTGAAGACCCGCCAGGTGCGAGTCTTCAATTAAGCGTCATTGTGGAGCCGAGGGGGTTCGAACCCCTGTCCAAACATATCCGCCGAAAGCTTTCTACATGTTTATTTCATTATTGGTTGTCGGCAATGCGCAGGGAATGAACTAACCAATGCATCACTTAGCTGGATGGTCTTAAGCAACCGGCACAGCCTTCGGTTGCAGCATTCTGTATTTTTTTTGAGTCGGCGGCGGAGCTTGGTAACAGACCAACCTGCCCTGCGGCCCTAATGACTACTTAATCACTGATTAGGCAGCCATGGCATACTGAGTATTGCCATTTGAAGTTTTGAATATTCAGATTAACGTGCTAATTATCCAACGCACGACATGCTTACACTTTCAAAGATCTATGCTGTCAAAACCAATACGGCCCCATTTATTATTTCTTTCAATCCCGGTCTTTCTCACCGGAATCAAAAGCAAAGATATACAATGGTTATTTAAATAAAAACCGCCAGAAATCCAGGCCCAGCGCATACGCCATCAGCAACAACAATAATATCATTCCCACCGTCTGCGCATACTCCATAAACTTATCTCCCGGCTTTCTGCCCGTGATCATTTCATATAAGGTAAAAATAACGTGCCCGCCATCCAGGGCTGGTATCGGCAGGATATTCATAAAAGCCAGCACTATGCTAAGTAAGGCGGTCATGCTCCAAAACCTTTCCCAGTCCCATTGCGCGCCAAACATATTTCCAATACTTAAAAAACTTCCCAGCGATTCACTAGCCTTCACTTCCTTGGATGTGAATAATAATTTGAAATTCTTGACGTTCATGACCAACGTACCCCAGCCTTTCTCCACTCCTGCCGGCAATGATTCTAAAAAAGTATATTGCCTGTTCTCAAATTTCAGGAACTTGTCTGCAGTGACAGGATAAAAAGCAACCGCAGCATTTTCATCTGTTTTTGCTCTTACAAGAACTGTATCTCCGCCGGAACGCACAACGGAAATAGCCACTTCAGCATTTTTATACTGCTTCTTCTTACTTTGGAATTCATAATAAGAATGAATAGGTTCATTGTTCAATGCGATGATCGTATCCCCATGCTGCAAAGCATCCTTCGTGAACCGGGCCTTAGATAGCATTACAGAATCCACTACCATCGGATAAGCTGGCGCAGCCAGTGGATCACCCTTTCTGGCGATCAGACTTCTTATCGTTCCCTCCGGCACACTTAAATCGATCAGCTTTCCGTCACGCTCAACCTGTATGGTCTTGGCTTCGTTCAATATAAAATCAGCAGATAGTTTTCCGAAATTGGTCACCTCTTTTCCATTCACACTGATTATGTGATCACCATTACGAATGCCTACTTTTTCACCGATAGAATCAACGTACACGCCGTATGTCAGGTTTTTGGACGGCAGATATTCTTCGCCCCATTTGAATAGTATCATGGCAAAAATGAAAAAACCAAGCAGCATATTTACCGTCACTCCGCCGATCATGATGATCAGCCGCTGCCATGCCGGCTTGCTCCTGAACTCCCAGGGTTGCGCAGGCAGCTTTAGCTGTTCCTTGTCCATGCTTTCATCGATCATGCCGGATATTTTTACATATCCGCCAAGCGGCAGCCAGCCTATTCCGTAAACCGTTTCACCTATTTTTATTTTAAATATTGAAAAATAGGGATCGAAGAATAAATAAAATTTTTCCACCCTGCACTTAAACCATTTCGCAGGTAAAAAATGTCCGAGTTCGTGGAGTACTACCAGGATCGAAAGAGATAAAACCAGTTGCCCGGCCTTCACTCCCACCGTTGCCCAGTCAATTGCTAATAATGTCATAGTATATCTTCCGCTGCGCGGAATTGTTTAATGTTCAAAGGTTCCACAAGGCGCCAATAAAGCGCAAAGTCCGCAAAGATAAGTAAGAATCCTTTCGCATCTTTGGCCAACGGGTGCCTTTCCGTAAAAACCATCACAATTTTATCAGCGATGCCGCAAAACTTCTGGCTTCCCCATCGCTCTCATAATATTCCTCAAGAGTGGGTTTATTAATAAATGGCAGTTTTTCCATGGTTCTTTCTATCACATCGGTCATGTCCAGGAAACCAATTCTGTTGCGCAAAAACGCATAAACGGCGATTTCATTGGCCGCGTTCATCACACAGGGCAGGTTTCCGCCTTTCAGCAGCGCTTCATTTGCCAGCGACAGGTTGCGAAAAGTCTTGATATCAGGTTCTTCAAACGTCAGCTGCGATGGCTTTTTAAAATCATAGCGGGGAAAGTTACTTTTTAGCCGGTGCGGAAAGGATAAGGCATATTGGATAGGGAGCTTCATGTCCGGTAATCCCATCTGGGCTTTCATGCTGCCATCTTCAAACTGCACCATGCTGTGAATAATGCTTTGTGGATGCACCATCACCTGCACCTGGGCGGGCTCCAGGTTGAACAACCATTTCGCCTCAATCATTTCAAGGCCTTTATTCATCAGCGTAGCGGAGTCTATAGTGATCTTGGCACCCATGATCCAGTTGGGATGCTGAAGAGCATGGTCGCGTTTTACATTAACCAGGAAGTTTGGCTTTTTACCTAAAAAGGGGCCTCCCGAAGCGGTAAGGATTATTTTTTCCACCCGGCTCCTTGACTCACCGACAAGACATTGAAATATCGCCGAGTGCTCCGAATCGATGGGAATTATCGGCGCCTTATTTTCAACAGCCTGCTGCATGATGATATCTCCTGCAACTACAAGCGTTTCTTTATTCGCCAGTCCTACCGCCTTGCCCGCGCGTATTGCTTCGAGCGTGGGCTTCAATCCCGCAAAGCCAACGATCGCCGCGATCATCATATCGTAACAATCAATGGCCGCCGCTTCGGTCAGTGATTCCTCGCCAGCAAATACTTTTGTGGCTGTCGATGCCAGCGCCTCTTTAACCTTTTCATATTTTTTATCATCACCGATCACAACAATATTCGGATTAAAGCGAAGTGCCTGCTCTATCAGCAGCTCTTCATTATTTTGCGCCGTGAGAATTTCAGCGGAAAACAGGTCCGGATGCGAAGCGATAACCTCGAGTGCCTGCGTGCCTATGGAACCTGTTGATCCAAAAATTGCAAGTCGTTTTTTCATATGCAGTATTTATTCAGCAAATTTTTCAAGTACCTCTGCTACTTCACGATCGTTGCTCAACCGGGGCACTTTATTTTGTCCGCCAAGTTTACCGATGGATTTCATGTAATCGATAAACCCGTTTTTACGTACGGCCCGGATGTTCAGAGGGGAAAGTATGTTGCCGCTGATAAGGTCGTCATAATAAATATTTTTCTGACGGAGATGGTTGTCAACTTTCGCCGCGAATCGTTTTATGTCGTCTGGTTTGTTTTCAAATTCAACGAACCATTCATGGTAAGAATGTCCGGTTCCTATCACCGGCGCCACTGTAAATTCAGTGATATGAATATTTTCCTCTTCAGCAGCTTTCATCAAACTATACTCCACTTCTTCTCCGATGACGTGTTCGCCGAATGCGGAAATAAAATGTTTTATTCTTCCGGTGACAAGGATGCGGTAAGGGTCAGTGGAAACAAATCTTACCGTGTCACCGATATTATATCCCCAGAGGCCTGCATTATTATTAATTATAAGAGCATAATTTTCTCCCTTTTTCACATCTTTAAGAGAAAGTTTCTCCGGACTTTCATTGAACATTTCCGTCATCCGTATAAATTGAAAGAATATACCGCTGTTGGTATTCAGCAACAACCCTTCTTCCTCCTGCGAGTCCTGAAAAGCGATAAATCCTTCTGATGCTGGAAATGTTTCAATGGAAGCGATTGAGGTGCCTATACTGTCCAGTAACCTTGAGCGGTAGGGTTCGAAGTTGACGCCACCATGCACCATCACGGATAGGTTAGGGAAAATATCCTTAATCTTTTTCCCTGTTTTTTCAGTCAGCCTGTCAAAATACATCTGCATCCAGGGAGGAATTCCACTGATCAGGGTCATGTCCTTGCTGATGGTTTCCTCCACTACTTTGTCCAGCTTTGTTTCCCAATCCTCGATGCAATTGGTTTCATAGGAAGGCAGTTGATTATTGCGCAGGTAGCTGGGTATATGATGGTTCACAATGCCGCTTAGCCTGCCCGTGGGGATATCACCGATCCTTTCGAGTTCGGGCGACCCGGACAGGAAGATCATTTTGCCGTTGGCAAAAGCGGTGTTGCCCGACTGGGCGATGTAGCAAAGCAGGGCATTGCGGGCGGTATGGATATGATTTGATATGGAATCCTTGCTGATCGGGATATATTTGACACCACTGGTGGTGCCGGATGTTTTAGCAAAGTAAATGGGCCTTCCCTTCCAGAGCACATTGTGTTTACCTTCCTTTATGCGCTCTATATAGGGCTTAAACTGTTCATAGTCGCGCACCGGTACGGCCTGGGCGAACTGCGCCGCTGTCTGTACATCCTGAAAACGATGCTCCTTACCGAACTCAGTAAACCTGCCCGTCTTTAGAAGGTCCCTGAGAATGGCATCCTGGTCCGCGAGGGCGGTAGTCATTCCTTTTTTTATACCTTTATATATATAGCTGGCAAATGGCTTTGCCAGGAACGATTTGATCTTCATTTCTTCATTTTCTGGCCTAAACGACAAACCTACGTCAATTCATACAAGAAAAAAACGCTTTAAAATGTTTAAAATATCTTAAAACGGCATACCTTCGCGATCCTAATTTTTGGAATCATGTTCGCAATAGTAAAGATAGCCGGTCAGCAGTTCAGGGTTCAGAAGAACCAGACATTATATGTTCCCCACGTCGGAGGCAAGGCAGGTGATGCTTTGGAATTTGGCGAGGTACTGTTGACGGGAGGAGATGGAAAATTATCAGTAGGGGCCGATGTAAAGGCGACTATAAAAGCTGAGATCCTGGACCAGGTCCTGGGAGACAAAGTGATCGCTTTTAAAATGAAGAGGAGGAAGGGCTTTCGTAAAAAGCATGGTCATCGTACAAGATATACGCAGATCCGCATCAGCGACATCCTTGCATAATCGACACAATTAATTTTTATATTTTAATTACATAGTTCATGGCACATAAGAAAGGGGAAGGCAGCGTAAAGAACGGACGCGACTCGCAGAGCAAACGTCTGGGAGTAAAAATTTATGGCGGCCAGCCAGCCATTTCCGGTAACATTATCGTTCGTCAGCGCGGAACCGTTTACCATCCTGGTAAAAATGTTGGTCTTGGAAGAGACTTCACTTTGTTTGCCTTAAGCGATGGAGTTGTCGAATTCAAAAAGACCCGCAACGAAAGAACATTTGTCAGCGTTGTAAGTGTTTAGCAGATCATTTCCAAATTTTGTGAAAAAATTTTGGCGGTTTGAAATTAGTTTCTATTTTTACTGTAGAATTTTACTTTTTACTAACCGTTAAATTCACACAAAATGGCAACAAAGAAAAAAGCAGCTAAGAAAGCTGTAAAGAAAGCTGCTCCAAAGAAAAAGGCAGTTAAGAAAGCTGCTAAGAAGAAATAGTTTCTTTGCGCATGCGAAAAATATCAAAGTCCCGGATCGCTCCGGGACTTTTTTTGTTATGGCGTAACACGCAAAGGTATTTCACGCAAAGGTATTTCACGCAAAGGCGCAAAGGAAGCGCAAAGGCGCATAAGAATTAATTGCCTGACTACTAACTTTGCCTCTTTGCGCTTCCTTTGCGCCTTTGCGTGAAACGAAAGCGCCTTTGCGTGAAACGTCTATTTTTGCAAGTATGGCGCCAGACAACAATTTCATTGCAAACCAATTCTCCCTGCTATCCAAACTGATCGACATCCACGGTGAAAACGCCTTCAAGTCGAAATCCTATTCCATAGCAGCTTTCAACATCGAAAAACTTCCCCTCCAATTATCAGCTCTTGAACCTGAAAAAATATTTGATCTCAGGGGCATCGGTGATTCTTTGGGGAAAAAAATCATTGAAATAATTAAACACGGCAACCTTCCGGCACTCAAAGAAATGATCCTCAAAACACCAGCTGGTGTGCTGGAACTGCTTTCCATAAAAGGCCTGGGTCCAAAAAAGATCGCAGTTATCTGGAAAGAAATGGAAATAGAATCCCCCGGAGAACTATTGTATGCCTGTACCGAAAACAGGCTCGCGCGCTTCAAAGGTTTTGGACAAAAAAGCCAGCAAAGCATTCAGTCCGCCATAGAATTCTACCAGCAAAGCCAGGGCAGCCAACTGTTTGCTGCCATAGAACCTTATGCCCTGCAAATGACCACTATGCTCAAAAAAGCATTCCCCGAAGAACGCTTCGAGATCACCGGCGACTTTAGAAGACAGGCGCTGACCATAGACAAACTGGAATGGGTCACCACCCTGTCGCCCAAAAAATTACAGGAGTATTTGATAAATCATGGATACACAGAAGAAGAAATACTCAGCGAAACGTCTTCCTTCCGAAGCCCTGAAAAACTCCTGCTGCAGTTTTACTCAAGACCTGAAAGTCTTTTTTACTTTTCACTTTTTGAAACCACCGGCAGCAAAATATTTCTGGACCAATGGGCAACGATCGCGAAAAAAGATTCCTCCGCATTTTCATCAGAAGAAGAAATATTCAAAGCGCATGGACTGTCAGTCATACCTCCATTTCTTCGCGAGAAACCATCTGTCATAGAGGCGGCCGGTAATAATTCTTTTGTTGACCTTATCCGGCCCACCGACATCAGGGGGATCATTCACAGCCATAGCGACTGGAGTGACGGATCACGCACCATAGAAGAAATGATAAAATCCTGCGTAACGGACGGATACGAATATTTAGTGATCAGTGACCACAGCAAAAGCGCAGGGTATGCTAATGGACTATCTGAAGAAAGAATAAAGGAACAACATCTATATATTGATGAACTCAATAAAAAATATGCGCCATTCAGGGTTTTTAAAAGTATTGAATCTGATATCCTGGGTGATGGTTCACTGGATTATTCTGATAAAATATTGTCCACTTTCGACCTTGTGATCGCTTCGGTTCATTCCAATATTAAAATGCAGGAAGAAAAGGCCATGACAAGATTATTACATGCCATCAGCAATCCTCATACCACCATTCTTGGGCACATGACAGGACGATTATTGCTGAGCAGGCCAGGCTATCCCATTGATCACCAGGTCATCATTGATGCCTGTGCAAAATATAATGTGGCCATAGAAATAAATGCCAACCCGAGAAGACTGGACATGCACTGGGAATGGATGGATTATGCATTGCAGAAAAATGTATTGCTCTCTATTAATCCTGATGCACATGATACCAAAGAATATGGTAATTGCCGTTTTGGCGTACTTGCGGCACAGAAAGGAGGATTGAAAAAAGAAAATAATCTCAGCAGTTTTTCTTTACAGGAATTTGAAAAATACCTGGCGGCAAAATAATTAATTGTTATCCCTGATACTGGGCAACTTCACATAGAATGTAGTACCCTCGCCTTCCACGGTATCCATCCAGATCGAGCCCTGCGCCTGTTCCGCAATGCCTTTACTCATCGCAAGACCAAGCCCGGTTCCAGATGATTTAGTAGTAAAGTTCGGCATGAATATTTTATCCCTTGTCTGCTTTGAAATCCCACCTCCATTGTCACGGATGCTGATAACAATATTATCGCCTTCAATTATTTCATTCACCTCAATAGTGCGCTGCTGCTGATTTTCCGGCGCCTCGATGGCATTTTGCATAAGGTTGGTAAACAGCCTGTTCAATTGTGTTTTATCAGCAAATAACATTGCCCTTTCTGCAATCGGATGCCAGGTAAATTTAACATTCTCCATGGTATCATACAGCGATGCCAGTGAATACAGCATATCGTGCAGATCGAACACCTCGTTTCTGGGGTTGCCTATATTGGCGAATTGCGAAAAGTCGGACGCTATCTTTGACAGGTGATCTATTTGTTCAATAAGCGTGCGGGCAACGTTGGCCGTCATCTCTTTTACATTGACCTTATTATTATCAATGGCTTTCTGTAAATATTGTATACTAAGCTTCATCGGCGTCAGCGGATTTTTAATTTCATGCGCCACCTGTCGGGCCATTTGCCGCCATGCGCCTTCCCTTTCGCTTTTTGCCAGCGCTTCAGCACTTTCATCCAGCTTGTGCACCATCTTATTATATTCTTTCACCAGCTCTCCTATTTCATCACTACGGTGCCATTCAATTTCCTGGTTGATCTTCTGGAGATTGATGTCACGCATTTTCTGGCCTATCAGCGTAAATGAATGCGTAATGCGGTTAGTGATTACAAACGCTATGGCACCAGCCACCAGGAATATAAATGCATTGAGATTAATTATAGTAACCAGGAAGTTGGAAATCTCCTGTTTGAGCTCTCCCTGGGTACTGTAAGAAGGAATATTAAGATAAGCATAAGCATTTCCCTGCTCATCACGTACCGGACAGTACACGCTGATATAATTAACCCTGCCAATTTGCTCGTCTGCGACAAATTGCACTGCCTTAAGATGGTTGAGATTATAAAAGGCCAGCGGATTCATTTTTTCACTCAGCACGCCTTTATTGTAAATAAGGGGGTTCGAAGACACCCGCAGGTTTCCAGCCGTGTCGTACAGGTTTACATCCGTGCCATGGATCTCTGAAATGTCCTGCATCAGCTGCTCCACCTCCTGGCTCGCACCGGTTTCAAATAAAACTGTTTCATCGTTGAAACTATTATGATCGGCCAGTTTGTTCTGCACTTCATTTACCATTATCTGAATGGCCCTGCTGAGTTTGTCCTGGTTGTTGCGGTCATAGCGGTTGATAAAAAATAATATTGTAGCCACCCCTATTACCAGGAACGACAACAAACTAACCATGATGATGGTACTGTGGATCTGAGACCGGATGCTAAACTGGAAATACTGTGAAATAGCGCTTAAACGCATCCTTGAGCGCACCATTAATGCTGTTGCCCGGTAAATAAATAGCAGTAAAATAAAGGTGCTGAATAAATAAGCAAACAAGGTAATACCCTCTATAAATGAATTGTCTTTTTTAGCAATGACCACAACTTTATCTCCCGTGTGTCTGTACCATAGTTCCTCATAGTCCTTGTTCTTCCTGCTTTCAAATTCAAATTTGGGGAGCTGCTGCTCAGTGAGCCGGGTAGGGAAGGGATAATCATTATAATAAGCCACCAGGCCAAGATTACTGTACACACCATAGTAATACCCGGGCGCGTATTCGGGAACAAGCTCTTTCGTCTGCCGGAACAATTCCGGAATCAATGCATCACTTTTATACCTTTTGGGTTCGGACAGCACAAAGAAATATCCAATGTTCACCCCAAAGGTATCTACTACTTCTTTTTTATAGATGTAGGCAAACTTGTCGAAAGATTTCTCAAAATAACGCAGGTCTGCAATGCTGGTTTCTTTTCCCTGGATCTTAAAAATAGTATTGAGCGTGTCATAAGAGGTTTGCTGTCCGCCGTTAAATAAAGGTTTTTCTGATGCGTCATACGTATATATACGGGTATCATATTTATCCAGGTAGGCGCTGAAATTCTTTTTAATGATGCTATCTTTCAGTTCTGCATTAGCCTGCTGGTTCTTGAACCTGTCAAAATTCCGCTGCAGAAAATCATTGTCGAAATAAGTCAGCGCGATACTCAGCAACCGCTCACTCGACGGATCGGCGCGCAAAGACAATTTCTCGGCAAATTGCTTTCTCTGTTCAAACTCAATCTTCTTGTTTTCAAAAATGATCACGCCTGCTATGGAAAAAGCGAATACAAATAACCAGTATAATACTTCAGAAATATTTAACCTGGAATTAATGCCTGAAAATATTTTCAGCTGCATCATTAAAATATAACAGATCAGCCAGATCAGCACATACAGGTTGAGTTCTACAACAGAAGTATTGTGCGTAAAAGTAAGTATCACCAATCCAACAAAAAGCGTGACCAGCACCACCAGGTAAGACGACCACTGGTTGATCCTGTTGATGATATTCAAAAATATCTGGGAAAAGAAGAAATAGCTGAGCGCCAGAGTACCCAAAATAAAGAAGCCGATGAAACTGTATTGGGTAAGGCTGAAAAAGTTGGTCACATTGAAAGATATCTGCGCATCTGCCACAAGGCTCTGTAATATATCCGCGAAGATGAAAGTCATCGTCAACAGCACCATCAGCATTAGTATGATGACCGTAATGTTCACCCATTTATGTTTTGATGCCTTCACCTCCTCCGGCTTCCATCGTCTGCTGATGAACAGCATCAGCCAGCAGAATAGCATTCCATTGATCATCAGGTCACCCAGAGAGCTGAGAACGAAACTCGAACTATATATGGATGGATCGAATAATTCAAACTGGCGGAGCTCAAGAATATTGGGCCGGTAATAACTGATCAGCCGCATGATCAGTACGATCCCTGCCAGGAATGCGATCCCGGCAAATAAACCATAACGCTGGTGAATGTACTGGGCAGACTGGTGGAAATAAATGAATAACAGGAAAACGCCCAGCAGGGCGATTATTATTGCGGGCCAGCTGGTTTGCTGCTGATGGATCGTTGTTTTTTCGAGATAAAATAAAATGTTACCGAACGAACTGGTGATCGGATATTCCGTGGGTGTAAAGGTTATATCCACCCGCCGTACCGCTTCAGGATAAGAAGCGAATTCTCTTTTTAGATTTTCAATTTCCACAAAATATTTATACATCACCGGCAGCAGGCCTTCCACCGATATCTTTTTACCGCCGGACAGGGTTATCGATTTGCTCGTGTGCACATACAGGCCATTGCTAAGGCGCACCATCCTGCTGGCATCACTTTCGTTCATGATGTTTATTGGGGGAAGCGCCTGCTGCGTATTCCAGAACAGCAGCTTATGTTCGGAACCCAAATCCTTATCGTAAATAAAAAAGAAAAACCCTTTTTCCTTGTCAGATAATTCCAGAAGCGTCGGTTCATCATAAGTACGATTCACAAGCGTTAGCAACAGTGAAGCATCTTCGGTAAGCTTCTTGAATTTTTTTTCCTTGGATAAAACATCCTGCTGGATAAGCTTGGCATAAAAAGGAGAAGATGTACTGCCTACTATATAAGCGTTGACCACCTTTGCCAGCAGGAACATAAAAATGGCAAGACCAAATATGAATAATCTCCTGCCACCAAGTCTTGCCAAAAGATCTTTCAATTGCCGGAATTTTGTTTTTTAATAGAGTTCCAGATCGCATCCATTTCCTGGAGGGTCATATCCGACAGTGACTTGCCTTGCCGGATAGCAACTTCCTCCATTCCAGTGAAGCGGGAAATGAATTTTTTATTAGTCCTTTCAAGTGAATTTTCAGGATCGATATTCAAAAACCGGGCATAATTGATAAGTGAAAATAATACATCCCCGAATTCATCGGCTATTTTATCCTTATCCGCTGAAGCCACGGCTTCTTTCAGCTCAAGTAGTTCTTCTTCTACTTTATCCCATACCTGCTCCCTGTTATCCCACTCAAAGCCTACCTGTTTTACTTTTTCCTGCAGACGGGCTGCTTTAACTACAGCCGGCAGGGCTTTCGGCACTCCACTGAGCACAGAAGTTTTTCCTTCTTTTAATTTAAGCTTTTCCCAGTTTCGCTTCACGTCTTCTTCATTATTTACCTTGACATCGCCATAAATGTGCGGATGGCGCCGGACCAGTTTTTCACTGATGCCGGTAAGTACCTGTTCAAGTTCGAACTGCCCCTGCTCGGAAGCGATCCTGGCATAAAAAAGTATATGCAGGAGCAGATCGCCCAGTTCTTCCCTGATACCCACCCAGTTGCTTTCGGTGATCGCGTCAGTAAGTTCATAAAGCTCCTCTATCGTTTGCTGCCGAAGGCTCCCAATGGTTTGTTTACGGTCCCATGGGCATTTTTCCCTAAGTTCATCCATGATATCTCTCAGGCGGATAAATTCAACGGACAGGGATGTATCTTTTTCGGTCATAAATTTCGAATAAAATTAAGCATTCAGCCATTAGTTATGTGAAAAAGAAAGGATATTCGCACATAAGCTAATAATTAATCTCCGTGTCAATATGAAATCCATCTTATCAGGAATTACCTGTTTACTGCTCCTTTCCGGTACAAATGCGCAATACTATTACAAAGACCTTGTGGTGCCCCGGCAGGCCGGGATCCAGATTCAGAAATACCGGGAGCAGAAGATAAAAGCCGTAAAGCTCAACAGCTACGAAAGTGACGGGCAGCCTACGGAAAATTTCCAGGGAAGCCAGGAGGTGGATCAAAACTTTACAAGAATAACTACAAATCTTAAGTCGGCAATATCCGGATCATCGCAATTAATAAGCAACTTCACACCGGGAGGATTATTGACAAAAACCCTGGACAGTACCGACGGATCGTCCAGCAGCACAGCATATACCTACAATGGAAAGGGGGAACTATCCAACATGGTGAATATTTCCGTTTCCGCCGGCTCTTACCAGGAAAAAGAAGAACATGTCTGGAACTTTAAAAATGGACAGCCGGAAAGCATGTTTCGCATAAAGAACGAAACAGATACTACTTATATACATTTTGTCCGGGATGATAAGGGATATGTAACGGAGGAAAACAGCATCCGGAAAGGCGCTTCATTACCTTCCTATTATTATTACTATGATGATACTTACAGGCTTACTGACGTTGTCAGCTATAATATAAAGGCTAAAAGGCTTTTACCTGATTACATATTTGAATATAACCAGGATGGGTTGTATAAAACACTTATGGTTATTCCTGAAGGAAGCAGTGATTATCAGAAGTGGTATTATGAATACAATAATGGCTTAAAAACCACGGAAACGGTATTTAATAAAAAAAAACAGCTTCTGGGTAAAATAGAATACCATTATGACTGATTCACACTGCCATTTGCCGACTTTGTTTCTCTGAAATTATTTCTTCTAATATTTACTCCATAAGTATAATTCGTTGACAGGATAATATCATTGCAGTCGAAGTGTTTTACCACTCTATTATCCTGAAGCGCCACTACCCGGCAGGTATTTTGATGTATTCCATAATCTATCACAAATGTAGCGTGGCCCACACCAAGAGGAGTATTAACAAGTATTGTTGGATCCAATTGAAGTATCATGCTGTAATAATAAAAAATACGTGCCAGCAGGATCAGGATATTTTGTTCAATACTTCCGCAAGGTCAATGCCTTCTGATAACACAGCTTTGAAAATATCTCCTTCCTTTTTAATACGTTCCATGGCATTTTTAATGGTGAAATCTTTCAGCTTCAGGCCTTTTTTCACTTCTTCCCAGTGCAGTGGCATGGATACAGTGGCACCTGGTTTAGGTCTGGCAGAATAAGGCGCAGCCAGTGTGGCTCCCGGACGGTTCTGCAGAAAATCAACATATAACTTTCCATGTCTTTTTTTAACAATCCGCTCGATACTTGTAATGTCCGGAAGCCGTTCCTGCACCTGAGTGGCTATCCATCTTCCAAATAACTGGCATTCATCATAGGTGAATTTCGGAACCAGTGGAATGTAGATATGCATACCAGTGGAACCCGAAGTTTTACAATAGCCCTTTACTCCTATTTCATCCAGTATTTTTTTTGTCATTTGCGATACCTGGATCACCTGTTCGAAAGTATTCTTTTCGCTTGGATCCAGATCGATCAGGCACCAGTCCGGGTTGTCAGGAGTATGAATGGTACTATTCCAGGGATGCATTTCTATACAACCCAGGTTAACCATGTATAAAAGATCAGCATCTTTATTGCAGGTCATGTAGTTCCTGGATTCATTTTCGCTGGTCGTATAAGGGAATAATCCTATCCAGTCCGGGGCCTTCCCCGTTACATCTTTCTGGTAAAAGCTGGGACCGCTGATGCCATTGGGAAACCGGTTCAGCGACTGGGGCCTGTCTTTTAAATAAGGTATAATATAGGGCGCTACCTGGTAATAATAATTCAGCAGGTCGCGCTTAGTGTATTTTTCCTTTGGCCAGTATATCTTGCTGAGGTTACTGAATTTTAAATCATGGTCATTTATTTTTTTTACCTGTGTTTCTTCCGTAGGGTTCAGCAATGTTTTGCGTCCATTATTTTTAACAGGTTCCAATAATTTGTCAGGAGCAGAAACTTTACCGGGCGCGGCTTTTTTAGCGGCGGATTTCTTGATCCCCTTAACCGCTTCATCGGTTTTAACTGCTTTTTCTCTCATAACATCTTTTGCTTTTTTGTCTTCACGAATTCCTTCAAATGATGGATGGCGCATTACACCGTCGTTTGTAATTTCGGCATAACTAACTTCGCACACTAACTCAGGATTAAGCCAGGTAACTGTTGCATGGGGCGGATCGGGACGAAATCTGGATGGTTTATTAACATCGGGTTGTGAAGCGAAAGGAATCTTATCCGTAATTAACGGTTTAAACTTAGACATCATTTCCTTTTGCAACACGGCCGAAAACCCCGTTCCTATCTTACCGGTATATTCGAGCTTTCCGTTTTCATATAAACCTACCAATAGTGCACTGAATGTTTTTGAAGATCCTGCATTTTTTGTAAATCCTCCAATCACCACTTCGTGTCTTTTATTAACTTTGATTTTGAGCCAGTCGCGGGAGCGGTCGCCGGAATGGTAGGTACTGTCCTCTTTTTTAGCAATGATGCCTTCCAGGCCCATACTTTCCGCTGCTTCCAGAAATTCTGTTGCAGAAGTGGTGAAGTTTTCACTAAACCGTATGGTGCCTTGAGGTGGAAGATTTTGTTTTAACAACTCCCGTCTGCGGGTAAGCTGAAATTCTGTTAGGTCATGCCCGTTGAGCCAAAGCAGATCGAAAACATAATACACCAGTTCGCCATCTGCCTCACTCCTCCAGTTTTGCAAAGAACCGAAATGAGAGATGCCTTTGTCGTTTAATACTACTATTTCACCATCCACTATTCCATGAATGCCCCATTTTTTAACAGCTTCATATACAGGATAAAATTTTTCATTAAATGATTTATTATTGCGCGAAATAATATTTACTTCCGATTTGCCGCACAATGAAATAGCACGGTATCCATCCCATTTAATTTCGTAGATCCATCCCTGGTGATCGAAAGGTTTATCTACCAATGTTGCGAGCATCGGAGAAAATGTTTTTGGGAACGGTTCTTTGGGGGCGCCTGCCAGATCATCGTTTTGTTTTTTTTTAACCGGTGCAGTTTTTTTTTGAATTTTTGATTTAACAGTCTTTTTTGGTCCGGACTTTTTCTTTGTCATAGCGGATTCATCTTTTACAGTAGTTCCAGGAGCTATTGTTTTTCTGACCCATGTTTTTTTGCTGGTAGTGGCGATGGTATCTAATGTTTTACCGGATTGGACAGACTTATCCTTTTCGGTAATATCTTTATCCGAAGCATATTTATCCCTGTGCTTGATGAGCAGCCAGGAATTCTCACCCATACCGTTGGTTCGTACCAGGGCGAATTCACCTTTTAGTTTTTTGCCGTGTAAAACGAATTTGAGGGAACCTTTTTTTAAATGGTCCAATAAATATTTTTCCTGGGATTTTTTATCCGGAAGGTCCTCAATCGGCGTGTAGGTACCTTCATCCCATACGATGACCGTTCCGGCCCCATAGTTTCCCTCAGGGATAATACCCTCAAAATCGCGGTAATCGTATGGGTGGTCTTCGACCATCATCGCCAGCCGTCTGGTCCCGGGATCCGTTGAGGGCCCCTTGGGTACGGCCCAGCTTTTCAGCACGCCATTCATTTCCAGGCGAAAGTCGTAATGCAGCCTGGAGGCATCATGTTTCTGGATAACAAACCTCAGTTCACCGGCCTTTGCTTTTCCTCCGGTGGGCTCAGTTGTCTGGTCAAAAGAGCGCTTTTGATTATAGGTTGTAAGAGCCATACAAAACTGGCTAAAATCTTGTGCCAGGGTTGATTTTAAATCATCGTTTCATCGGCCAGGTATAAAATTGATTCATAATTGGCCCCTACCGCTTCGCTCATAGCTATTTCGCAGGTTTTGGTAGAAGAATAATACCCTTCATACGAGGATTGCCTCACTTCCTGTGATTCATCGTGTGTGGCGGACCGGGTAAGTTCAGGAAACAGAAAACCTCTGTCCCCTGCCATGCCACAACAGCCTGCATGCAAAGGCACGGTAACACTAGCGGCAAAAGCTTTAGCGATGATGATAAATTTTTGCTGGGTGCCCATTTTCTGAAGTGAGCAGACCGGATGCAGCACAACATTTCCTTTTTTGCTGATGGTCATTTTTCTTGTCAGCACAATATCATGAAGGTAAGAGACACTATCTATCATTTTAAGCCCGTCAAACCGGAGCTTGTTCTCATCCGTTAACACCGGTCGGATGTTATGCAAGGTGTAGGCACATGAGCTCACATCACTTACCACCACTAATTTCCCTTCAAACGAAGCGCTCCATAATCTTTCTACAATATCATTAGCGGTATAAGTATAAGCGCTATGAAATCCTTTGGAAGAAAAGATCTGGCCGCAACAACTTCCCTTAATATTTTGCGGAATAATAACTTCAACACCCGCTTTCCGCGATACACTGATAAAGGTTTCCATTATATTCTTTTTCCCATCCGCACCCTTACCCATAAGTCTTGAAATACAGGCGGGAAAATACACCACGTGCGTTTCCTCACTAACCACTACCTTATTTTTATTAATTACTGGCAACGATGGCGGGGCGGACAATTGCGGAGACCATAATGGAAATGTTGTAACTATTTTTCTAATAAGGTTGGTAATGTTGGTCATTGCCCTTTTACCAAAGACGGTATTAACGCCGCTGCCAATCAACAATCCGGCCCTGGCAAGCGCTTCTGTGGTTTTAAAATTACGGGCCACCAGTAATCCTATTTTATTCTGAAAGCCCGAATGATTTTCTCTTCTTAACCTTTTAACCAGGTCTCCGGTATTTATATCTACCGGGCAGGCGGTGGCGCACAGTCCGTCTACCGCGCAGGTGTCCAACCCATCATACTGATACTGGCCGAGCAATAAATTATGATTGCTGATATCGCCCGCTTCTTTTAATTTTTTTAATGTCCGGCGCACAACGATCCTCCGGCGGGGTGTAAGGGTAATGTCGCGGCTCGGGCACTTGTGTTCGCAATATCCGCATTCTATGCACTTATCTACTTCTTCTTCAACGGCAGGTAATTCTTTAAGATTTTTGATGTGGCCATTCTTGTCATCATTGATGATCACGCCGGGATTCAGTAAATTATCCGGGTCGATACATTGCTTCAGCCTTTTCATAATGCGGTAAGCATCGCCGCCCCATTCTGTTTCAACGAACGGCGCAATATTTCGGCCTGTGCCATGCTCCGCTTTCAATGTGCCATCATATTTATGCACCACCAGATCTACAACCGCCCTTAAGAACCTGTCGTACCGGTCTACTTCCTGAGCCGTGTTTAATGATTGCGTAATAACAAAATGAATATTGCCATCTTTCGCATGGCCGAAAATGATGGCAGTAGAATAGTCAAACTCCTCAAATAATTTCTGGAGGTCGATAATGGCGTCGCCTAACTTTTCAACCGGAAAAGCAACATCTTCCAGGATCACTGTGGTGCCACTCACCCGGACAGCTCCTACGGCAGGAAATAATCCTTTACGTACCTTCCATAAAAAGGCCTGCTCTTCATAATCAACAGTAAATACCGGTTCATGCAATAGAGAAAATCCTGGTAAGTAATGCATAAACTGTCTCACTTTCTGTCCAAGTAAATCTTCGCTGTTTTCCTGGAATTCCACCAGCAATGCAGCTGCGCCCGGTGGCAATGTGCGCACCACGGCAGGCATACCCGCAAAAAGTTCCACTGATCTTAAGGAAGCCCTGTCCATCAGCTCCACGGCCTCTGCTCCCGCCTCACGCAGCGGCACAATGGCCTGGCAGGCTGCATAGATATCGGAGAAGTACAATAAGGAAGTAGACTTAAACTGGTAATCCGGTATAGTATTCATCACCGCTTCAGCGATAAACGCCAGGGTGCCTTCCGCACCTATTAATAGTTTTGCAAGAATATCGAGCGGATGTTCATGGTCTATAAATGCATTTATGGAATAACCGACTGTATTTTTAGTGTGGTATTTTTTTCTGATCCGTTCAAATAATTCACTGTTGGAAAGAATATCTTTTCTCAATTGTGCCAGTTCAGAAAAAATCAGCGGGCATTCTTTTTCAAACCGTATACATTCACCTGGTTCCTCAGTTGAAAAAATCTTGCCATCTGGTAATATAAAACGAATATGCTTTGTCGTATGGTAGGCATTCGCAGATACCCCGCAGCACATGCCACTGGAATTATTGGATAATATTCCACCCATCATGGCAGCGCAGATACTGGAAGGGTCCGGGCCTATTTTCCGTTTATACTTATACAGGTATGCATTTACCATTGCACCGGTAATGCCCGGCTGAACGCGCACGGATGCACCCTGGTCCTGAACAGATAATTTATTCCAGTACTGGCTGAGGTCGACCAGTATACCGTCGGTAACGGACTGACCTGATAAGCTCGTGCCGCCGGTTCGGAACACCAGTGGAATTTTTTCTGCGTGTGAAAAATTAAACAGCTCCACGATCTCCTGCTCTGAAACCGGCTTTACAACTGCTTTGGGGAGCAGGTAATAAAAGCCTGCGTCGGCACCGTAAGAAACCAGGTCGATATACCTTATTTTTATACGTTCCGGTGGAAGAATAGTCAACAATCTTTCTCCAATATCCTTCTTCATCTTGAATAATTCGGCTTAACAGAAGCGTTTAGGTGGCTATTGTTTTATATAATAATTAAAATGGCGAAGGGCTGATAGAGGTCCAGCCCCCATCGATCACCAGGCTTTGTCCTGTAATATGATTGGCATTTTCTGAAACAAGAAACAATGCGGCACTGGCAATATCGGTAGTGCTGGCAGGCCGCCCCATGGGTGTAAGGCCCGACCAGGTATTTTCATAGGCCGGATCATCCATTGTTCTTTCTGTAAGCGTGGCGCCGGGGGCCACGGTATTAACGGTAATGCGGTACTGCGATAATTCGATCACCAGGTTTTTGGCAAGCATTTCAAGTGCAGCCTTCGTCATGCTGTAGGCAGCAAGGTTTTTATGGGCCTGGTGTCCTGTTACAGAGGAAGTAAACAGTATAGCACCGCCATGCCCCTGGCTGATCATTTGTTTTGCTGCACATTGAGCCAAAAAAAACGATCCGCCGAGATTAACGTTCATGACCTTGAAAAAAGATTCAGGAGGATAGGAAAGAAATTCTCCGAATAAAGTGATGCCTGAATTGGCTATGACGATATCGAGCTTTCCGAACTGGGAAACGGCTGTGTCTACAAGGTGCTGAATGAATAAGAGATCTGAAGAATCACCGTGCAAAGAAATACAATTTCCCTTATCATTCCTGATATCTCCGGCTGCCTGGTCTGCCAGCTTTTTATCTATGTCATTTAACACCACGGCTGCGCCCATCTTGGCCAACTGCCTGGATATTTCAAAACCAATCCCCTGTCCTGCCCCTGTTACAATGGCTACCTTATTTTTAAATAATGACTGAAGCATGCGTAAAATTAATGGGAATCTCTTGAAACAACACTACCTGATCCGCCTTTTAAAAAATCGAAGTCGGCGCCAAGGCAAGCCTGCTCTACATGCTGCGTATAAAGATATGCGTATCCTCTTGCTATATCAGAAGGCACGCTGACAAATGCCTTTTTTCGTGCTTCCAGTTCATCTTCGGGAACGGCAAGGTTCAATGTGCGGTTGGGAATATCAAGTTCTATGGTATCACCGGTTTTCACAACGGCGAAATTACCTCCGGCCGCAGCTTCGGGAGACACATGCAATACAACGGTACCAAAGCCGGTACCGCTCATTCTTCCATCTGAAATGCGCACCATATCCGTAATTCCCCTGGCGAGTATTTTTTTAGGAAGACCCATATTGCCTACTTCCGGCATTCCAGGATATCCTTTTGGACCAACATTTTTCAACACCAGCACATTCGATTCATCCACTTCCAGTTCCGGATCGTCTATGCGGTTTTTATAATCCTCGATATTTTCAAAAACAACTGCTTTACCGGCATGTTTTTTTAAGTGTTCACTTGCGGCACTTGGTTTTAATATCGCTCCATTTACACAAAGATTTCCTTTAAGAACGACAATACCCGATTCGGCTTTGAAAGGTGTGCTCATGCCTGTGATCACATCAGGGTTGATGCCCTGGGCAGAAACGAGATTGGCCTTCAACGTTTTTCCGTTTGCGGTTATGCAATCCTCGTGCAAATGTCCCGCCAGTTCTTTCATCACTGCGGGCAGGCCTCCGGCATAATAAAGATCTTCCATAAAATATTGTCCGGAAGGCTGAAGGTTCGCGATCAGCGGCATATTCACGGAAAGCGTATCAAACTCATCAATAGTAAGGGGAACACCGATTCTTCCGGCAATAGCCAGCAGGTGAATCACAAAATTGGTTGACCCTCCTATGGCGGCATTTACTTTTATAGCGTTCTCAAAAGCTTTGCGGGTAAGTATATCAGAAGGTTTTAGTTTTTCCTTCACCATTTCCACGATACGCATTCCTGATAACTGGGCCAGCACTTTCCTGTTGGAATCCACTGCGGGAATAGCTGCATTTTCAGGAAGGGAAATACCAAGCGCTTCAACCATACAGGCCATCGATGAGGCGGTGCCCATTACGGCGCAATGCCCCTGACTGCGGCACATGCCGGCTTCTGCAAGGTTGAGTTCTTCTTCTGTCATCAGTCCCGAACGCACATGATCGGTAAATCTCCATATATCGGTGGTGCCAATATTCCTGCCGCGGTATTTGCCGGTAAGCATTGGTCCGCCGGAAACTACGATCGTCGGAATGTTTACGCTGCATGCTCCCATCAGCAGCGCAGGCGTTGTTTTGTCGCAGCCACATAATAATACTACTCCGTCTATGGGATTGGCTCTTATGGATTCTTCCACATCCATGCTTACGAGGTTACGAAATAGCATGGCGGTGGGTTTCATAAGCGTTTCACCGAGTGACATGACGGGGAATTCGACAGGAAATCCACCTGCTTCGAGCACACCGCGCTTTACAGATTCTGCAAGATCCCTGAAATGGGCGTTACAGGGAGTAAGTTCGGACCATGTATTACATATGCCTATAATAGGCTTGCCTTGAAATTCATGAGAGGGTATTCCCTGGTTTCTCATCCAGGCCCGATAAATAAATCCATCCTTGCCTTTTTTACCAAACCAGTTTTGGCTTCTCATTTCGTTTTCCATTTCATATAAAAATAGATATAAGTGTTTGGTTAAAATGTCGCAATATTAGCATGTTCTTATGAGTACTTATCTTTCCTGCGGTAAGATTATCACGTTTTTCAGTACAATTTTTGAAATTTTAATGTAACTTGGGAAGGTAAGATTGTATAAATATTGACCAAATGAGGCTGCTGCACACTGAAATAACTCCGCTTATTAACGAGTTTTTATGCATTGAATTGAGAGACCAGCAGTTCTTACAGTCTCCTTACTATTCCCAACCTGTTTTTCATGCTCATCCCGAACTGGAGCTGGTTTATATCGGCGAGGGATATGGCACCAGGATCATTGGAGATACGGTAGAACCATTTGAAGCCGGAGATATGGTTTTTATCGGATCAAATGTTCCGCACGTATGGCTCAGCGATGATGCCTTCTACAAGGAAGGCTCTAAACTTCATTCCAAAGTCATCGTTACCTACTTCAATCCCAATAAATTCAAAGATGTTTTTGATTCTGTAAAGGAATTCAGCAGCATCCGCGAAATTATCCGTCAGTCTAACAGGGGTATTAAAATATTCGGTGAAACGAGAAACCTGATAGCAGATAAATTGCTGGCGCTATCCTCAAAATCGGGATTTGAAAAGATTGAGGGACTGCTGCAGATCATGCACCTGATCTCGGTATCTGAACATAAAAGTTTTATCATTAATAAGGAGATCGAAGACAACGATTCACAATATTCAGACAGGCTGATCAAGGTGATAAAATTTATAAAGGAAAATTTGCACAACCAGATATCACTAAGGCAAGTTTCAGAAATAGCCTGCATGACGGAACAATCGTTCTGCCGTTTTTTTCGCAACCGTACCAAGAAGAGTTTTTCCCAGTATCTCCTGGACCAGCGAATTTCCTATGCCTGCACTTTATTGATCCAGTCAGACAAGTCCATATCTGAAATATCGGATCTCTGCGGGTATAAATCAAGTTCTCATTTTTGCAAGGTATTCAAGGACCAGATCAACCAAAGCCCTTATCAGTACAAGAGAAGTTTACAGAGAAGATAAAAGGCTTTTTTTCAACATCACCAGAAAACGCATCATTAAAAACAAGGAAGACATTGTGAGACCCAGTGTTAAGCCGAGCCACATGCCACTGGCACCCATGTTAAAATAAAACGAAAATAAATATCCCGAAGGGATCCCTATTCCCCAGTATGCGATGGCCACAAGTATAGTAGGTACTTTCACGTCCTTGATACCCCTTAGCAGTCCGGCGCCTATTGCCTGGGTACTGTCAGATATCTGGAAAACCGCTGCAAATAAAAGCAGCAATGCCGCCATTTCCATAACACTTTTATTTCCGGTAAAAACTTCAGGAAGTGAATGACGAAAAATAACGAACAATAAAGCGCAGACCATACCATATAATAATGCTGTGATCAAAGTGCTTTTTCCTATCAGGGAAATCCTGGACCAGTTACTTCTTCCGTAAGCATTGCTTACCCGGATAGACCCCGCCTGCGCGAGTCCCATTGACACCATAAATGTAAACGAGGCACAACTCAGGGCGATCTGGTGTGCAGCCTGAGCTACGGCGCCTAATGTGCCGATCATTATGCCCGATACCGCAAATGCACCAGCTTCCATGCCTATCTGCAGGCTGCTGGGCACACCTATATTCAATAGCTCCCGGATGGTTTTAATTTTGAACGTCCATTGTGTGCGGCGCACGGCAATATATTTCGAAAAAGTGGGATGTCTTAAAACCACTATCACCAGAACAATGCATATCAGTGTCCGCGTGATCAATGTGGCCCATCCTGCTCCAACCAGCTCAAGCCTGGGAAACCCCAGATGCCCGTATATGAGTATCCAGTTCAAAAAAATATTGACCGGCAATGCGCATAGCGAAAGCACCATGGCGGTCCTTGTAAATTCGAGGCCGTCAGTAAATTGTTTCAGCGTCATAAACATCAGCATGGGAACTATAGAAAAGCCTATCAGCTTCATGAAAGGCATCGCCAGCACAGTCACTTCATGATCCTGGCCAAGATGAAATAAAATACCCCTGCCGGACACCATTACCAGCGATATGATCACCGAAGTTATAGTGCACAACCAGAATCCATTGAATAAATAATGCGACACCTGCTGCGCATCTTTTCTGCCATGAGCCATCGACACCATCTGGGAAACGGAAATAGTCATTCCCAGACCAATAACAAAAGGAATATTCATGGCATTGATCACCAGCGCGGTAGCCGCCAGCTGTTTATAACTGATGGCGCCCACCATGGCTGAATCAATGATGTGCAGGGACATCTGCGCCAGCTCACCGATAATAATGGGAACAGCAAGTTTAATGGTTTGAGAAGCTTCAGCGCGCATTAAGTATTCGATTCGGCAATGGTTTTGTCTACCTTTTCCTGTTCTTTCATTTGTGTCTGAATCACTTTCATTTTGCCTTTATAAGAAAATTTTGTGATGAGCACAAAAAGAACGGGTACCACAAATATAGCCAAAGTTGTCGCTGCAAGCATTCCTCCGAATACTGTCCATCCTATGGTTTTGCGCGACTCGGCAGCAGCGCCGCTAGCGAAGGCCAGGGGAAGCACCCCAAGAATAAACGCCAGCGAGGTCATAACGATAGGGCGTAACCGAAGTTGTACCGCCTGCAATGTCGCATGTATGATATCCGTTCCCCTGTCCACACGCTCCTTGGCAAACTCTACAATCAAAATAGCATTCTTCGCAGCCAGTCCGATTAATGTTATAAGTCCTATCTGCGCATATATATTATTAGATAATGATGGAATTAAGGTAAGGGTCAGTATCGACCCAAAGGCACCGATAGGCACAGCGAATAATACAGAGAATGGCACTGACCAGCTTTCATACAATGCTGCAAGGAAGAGGAACACGAACACCAGGGAGATAGCAAATATTACGGTTTGCTGGCTGCCCGCTGCGATTTCCTCTCTGCTCATCCCGGAAAATTCAAAGCCATAACCAGCCGGCAAGGTCTTTGCCAGATCCTGCAATGCCCCAATAGCCTGGCCGCTGCTGAACCCGGTTTTCGGAGAGCCGTTTATTTCTACTGAACGGTAAATATTATAATGTGAAATAACCGATGGGGCTTCAACTGTCTTTGTCTGGATCAATGATCCAAGTGGAATCATATTTCCCTGGCTGTTCCGGACATAGAATTTTTCTATACCTCCAAGCGAACTTCTGTAACTGCTGTCCGCCTGCAACATCACGCGGAAGTTCCTTCCGTACAAATTAAAATCATTTACATAGGTACTTCCGAGAAAAGTGGAGAGCGTTCCATAGACATCAGCAACAGACACTCCTAATTTTTTAGCCTGGTCCTTATTTACATTCACCTGATAGCTCGGTGTGCGCGCATTAAAAAAGGTATATGCCGCACCGATTTCGGGGCGCTGATTTAACTTACCCAAAAAGTCATTGGTAACTTTTTCGAACTGCTGAATATTATCCGTAGTAGTTGTCTGCTGCAGTTCAAAAGTAAATCCGGATGTGGCACCAAGACCCGGAATAGCGGGAGGTGCAATAACCAGCACCCGGGCCTCCTTAATATCCGCGGTAATCTGGCGGATCCTGTTCATTACGTCCTGCGCCTGCTGGCCTTTGTCCTTACGGACATCCCAGGGCTTGAGCAACACGAATACTGTTCCGGAACTTGATTTATTAGAAGAGCTGATAATGTTCAACCCCGCGAGCCCGCCGACTACCCTTACTTCAGGTATCTGCCTGATTTTCTGACCAATCAGCTTGAGCACTTCAACACTTCTTGAAGTAGATGAACCTTCAGGCATTTCATATGTCACCAATATCCTTCCTTCATCTTCTGTAGGAATGAATCCTGAGGGTTTATTTTTAAATAAAAAGAACAATCCGATGATGAGCACCACCAGCATGATCACTACGTAAGGCGTTCTTCTTATCCAGGTGCCCACCCCTCTTGTATAGCTAAATGTCACTTTTCCAAACCACCTGTTAAATCCCGCGAAGAATTTTTCAAGTAAATTCTTTTTTGCATTTTCATCTTTGCCTGGTTTCAGCATCAGCACACATAATGCAGGTGTCAGTGACAGCGCCACGAAAGCTGATATCATAACAGACACGGCAATTGTTATCGCGAATTGCTGGTATAAACGGCCTACGATACCCGGAATAAATCCTACAGGAATAAATACCGCCGCAAGTATTAATGCGATCGCTATTACGGGTCCGGAGATATCCTTCATCGCTTTGCGCGTGGCTTCCCTGGCAGACATTTTTTCATTGTCGATATTATGCTGCACGGCTTCCACCACTACGATCGCATCATCCACAACTATACCTATCGCAAGCACGAATGCAAATAACGTAAGTGTATTTACCGTGAACCCAAGGGGACCAAAGAAGATAAATGTACCTATAAGTGAAACAGGAATAGCAAGAACCGGGATCAGTGTCGCGCGCCAGTTTTGCAAAAACAAGAACACTACCAGTATCACTAATATCAGTGCTTCAACAAGTGTATGGAGCACCTCATTGATAGAAGCCTTCACTACGGAAACAGTCTCGACCGGAATGAGGAAATCAATATCTTTTGGAAAACTTTTTCTAATATCTTCCAGTTTCGCCAGTATGCCTTTGTATGTATCCAACGCATTTGCACCAGGTGCCTGGTAAATCAGCAGAAATGCACCGGGCTTACCATTCACAAAAGAATTAATGCTGTAATCAAATCTTCCTAATTCAACACGGGCAACGTCTCTTAAATAAACAACACTTCCATTAGAAGGTGTTGTTCTAACTATAATACTTTCGAATTGTTCCCTGGTGTTTATACGGCTGTTGGTAAGCACGCTGTATTCAAAGGCCTGCACACCGGGTTGGGGATTTCCACCCACCGTTCCCGCAGCAACCTGGAGATTTTGTTCCTGCAGGGCCGCATTGACTTCTCCCGGCGTCATGTTAAGCGACGCGAGTTTTTCAGGGTTGAGCCATATACGCATTCCGAAATCGTCCGCCCGGGAAAGCACATCACCCACACCTTTCACACGCGTTACCGCGTCTTTCACATACAGGTTTACAAAATTCCCTATAAATTTTGCATCATGAGAATTATTTGGAGAATAAAAAGCCAGCGCCACCATGATACTCGGATTACGCTTTCTAACAGTAAGGCCTAAACGCTTAACCGCATCTGGCAACGTCGGTTCGGCAACGCTTACACGGTTCTGAACATCGAGCGTGGCTATATTTATATCCGTACCAACTTCAAAATTTACGGTGATACCACTTTGTCCGCTGCTGGAACTATTGCTGGTCATGTAGGTCATGCCCGGCGTACCATTCACCTGTGTTTCAATCGCGGTAGTGGTAGTTTGTTCAACAGTGGCCGCATCAGCACCTGTAAAATTACCGGCAATAGAAACTGTTGGCGGTGAAATATCCGGGTATTGGGCAATAGGAAGGCTATTGAGTGAAATAATACCCACCAGCACTATAACTATGGAAATAACTATCGCTGTTACCGGTCTTTTTATAAAAGTATCTGCTATCATTATAATTTCTTTATCATTATTATTTCTTTCCCGTACCGGGCACCTGCTTTTTTGATGAATCAACGATCATTGCCGGCGCAGCTGAAACAGATTGTATCACCGTGCCTTCTTTCAGATTCTGAACACCCTGCACCACAACGGAATCGCCCTCCTTTAAACCATTTTTTATAATGACGTCATTGCCAATTTGTTTCCCAAATACCACTTTCTGCTGTGACACTTTATTGCTGTCTCCTGGCATATAAACAAAGTATTCTCCCAGTTGCTCAGTGATAGCCTTATAAGGAATGATCAGCGATTTAGTGGATGTATTATTTTTCACCCGGACAGTGACGTTCATGCCTGCCCTGAGCCTTTGGTCTTTGTTTGGAAAGATCAACCGGGTCTTTATTGTGCCTGTCTGCGGATCAACGGCCCTATCTAAAAAAGATATCCTGCCGGGATTCGCATATACGTCGCTGCCGAACGCAATGGTAAAGGTAGAATCGTGCACGTCCTTTTGTTTCAACAGGTCACTGAAATGAAATATCTCCTTCTGGTCCACATTGAAATCCACCGCTACATCGTTATCAGAAGAAATGGTATTTAAAATCGTCTGGCCGGCTGTTACCGCGGTGCCGGGTTTTACCTGCGATATGCCTATTACCCCGTTGAAAGGCGCAAATACTTTAGTGTAACGAACATTGGTGGCTACCGCTGCAATATTGGCTTTGGCAGCATCATATTGTTTTTTCGATACCTCAAGTGCCGCATCCGCATTGTCCACCAGTTGTTTGGCAACTGCATCTTTTTTATCCAGCTCATGATACCTGTCGGCATCTTTTTGCGCCCTTACCAAATTGGCTTGCTGCACACTGGAATTGGCAACGGCCTGCTGATAATTGGCGGCATAAAGCTGAGCATCTATTGAATATAATAATTGTCCTTTTTTTACCCGCTGGCCATCTTTAAAATTAATGGCTGAGATAAATCCGCTGACCTGCGGACGAAGATCTACCTGGTTGAGCGCATTAATATTACCGGGGTATTCATCGTTGTATACTGCGTCTGCTATTTTTACCTTCTCTACCACAACTTTAACAGCTGGCTGAGGTCCTGCCGGTGTATCAGATACACTATTCCCGCAGGCGGCTAATAATAATAACAAAGAAAAATTCAAAGCTATATTTTGCTTCATAATAATATATTAATAATTGATGAGCCCTAAAGCTTTCTGAACATCTATTTTACTTGCCAGTAAGCTATATAACGAATTATAATAGTTTATCTGGGCCGTCCGAAGGTCGGTTTCCGAGTTAATCACTTCGAGATATGTTTTGATGCCGGAACGGTATTGTAATTGAATAACATCATAGACTTCCTGGGCGAGAGCCAGATTTTTTTTCAAAGCAATATAATCGGCCCAGTTGGCTTTGTAGCTGGACAGTGCCTGGGCATATTGAGAATTGACCGTGTTTTTCAGATTGATGATATCCAGTTGGTTGCGTTGCACCTGGAACCTGGCGGCGTCTATATCTGCCTTTCTTCTACCCCCCTGGAAAATCGGAAACGCCAGCGTGAGGGCAGCAAATGAGTTAGGATAATTATAATTATATAATTTACCAATATCATTGTTGAAGTAGTTTAAATTATAGGCGCCATTAGCCGCGAGCGATGGAAGATAGCTCCAGCGTTCATATGTGAGATTAGCATTTAAAAGGCTGTTCTGCGTAGACAGCAACCTGAATTCAATGCGCCTGGTGTAGTCGGCTTCCTGGAGCGTATCCAGGAAAGCATCTTTTTCCATTTGCAGACTGTCATATATAATATTCAGCGTTCCGGTAACAGGATAACCCATTAACGTTTTAAGATATTCCTGTTTTGCTTTTAACAATTCCTCGTTAGACTTTTTTGAGGCCCGGGCATTATTCAGCGCAATAGAGGCTCTTTTATAATCTGTTTTATCTGTAATCCCAGCCTGGTACTGATTAAAAGCGTCCCGGAGACTGCGCTCCACGCGGGTAATATTTTCCGTTGAAACTTTTATCTGCTGGATGCTTGCAAGCACATCATAAAATGCTTTTGAAACAGCGGCTGCAAGGTCTATCTTATTGCTGCTGGTGGTTTGACGGGACTGCAGCAGCACGTTTCTTTTAGTTCGGGCAGCCAGCAGCACACTTCTGTCAAAAATAGTCTGGGTAACAGAAAACGCTCCGCTAGACGTATTGTCTACTCCGATCTTTACCGGATTTCCCTGGAAAATACTTGTTTGCAGAATAAAATTGTGCTGAAGGACGTAATTGAAGTTTACCTGAGGGTACCAGTCAGCCAGCCTGCTTCGGATATTAGCCTCCGTTATGCGTTCATCTACCTGCGATTGCAGGATAGCAGGCTGATGCTTAATGGAATAGTCTACTGCTGCGGGCAGCGTTACTTCATTGATCAGGCTATCCTGCGCATAACTGAAGAGGCACGACAGGCAGGCTGCTGTGGAAATAAATAATTGTCTCGAATGTTTAATCATTTTAAGCTGGATCATTTAAGCGCTACAAATCTTGGTTCTTGCCTTATTCATAATGGATGGTCAACGGCAGATGAACCTGGTCTTTAATACGTCTGGCAACGGTTAGAGGCGTGGCTTCGGGCTTATTTAACGCTGTGAAGGTACTTGGAAGCAAAGTATTTGGATGCAAATTTATTACTAAGGACGCTAAAACAGTACGTCAACTTGCGGGCGCCTTAAACTATTCATCATATTGTTAGTCTGTATATTAGCAAAAATAATAGCCAGCTATGCCCGCAGATACGGCAGACGAGTATTTACTTGGCCAGTTCAGGACCCCCGCTACACGAGAGGCAGGGTACACGGCTATCATTAAAAAATACCAGGAAAAGCTTTACTGGCATATCAGGCGCATGGTAGGTGACCACGATGACGCGAATGATGTACTGCAAAACGTGTTCATAAGGATCTGGAAGGCACTTGACAATTTCAGGGAAGATGCCAGACTCTATACCTGGATGTACCGGATCGCCACTAACGAAAGCCTGACGATGCTGGACCAGAAAAAAAGAAAAGCCGCTGTTCCGTTCGGCGATGTGGAAGAGAGCCTGGGAAACTCGCTTAAGGCGGACAAAGGCTTTGATGCATCAAAACTGGAGTGGAAACTTCAGCTGGCTATTCATCATCTACCTGAAAAACAACGGGCTGTGTTCACGCTGCGTTATTTTGAAGAGATGCCTTACACAGAAATGAGCAGGGTGCTGGATACATCCGAGGGCGCGCTAAAGGCCTCTTATCATCATGCCGTTAAAAAAATTGAAGATTTCATCCTTAACCATTAAACCTGCATATTTAACTTTAATCTAATTATCATGGCAACCGACAACGAGATACAGACAGAACTTGAGGAGATTAGCCCGGTGCTGTCCCGCTTACTTAAAACAAATCCTTACACTGTTCCTACCGGCTATTTTGAACAGCTTCCCTCCACTATCCTTGCAGAAGTAAAACAGGTGAAAGTGATGACTATGACCCCGGTAAGCAGCGCATGGCGCATTGCTCTGGCGGCTGCCGTCATGGGGCTTATTTTTACCGGGGGGTGGCTGTATATGCAAAAACAACCGGCAACGTCTCCATTAAATGAAGTGTCCATGCAAAAAGGTATGCAGCAGGTGAGTGAGACAGAAATGGCAAATTATATAGATGTGAACGATATTCTTTCCGTTGATGCTGTATCTTCTTCTGAACAGATCAGCGGAGAAGACGTGGCACTGGTGCTGGCAGACGTGCCGGATCAGGAACTTAAGCAATACCTTGAACAGGAAAATTTATCCCCAAAACTTAATTAAAATGAAGCAATTATTTATACTCACATTCTTTATAATGCTGCTGTTGCAGACAAGGGCCCAGGACGAAAACGATCAGCGGGGAGGCCGCATAGAAGCATTGAAAATAGCTTATCTGACTAAAAAACTTACCCTATCTCCTGAGGAAGCGCAGAAATTCTGGCCCATCTATAATAATTATACTACTGAGATCAAAGGCGCCAGAATGGACCAGCGTCAGAATAAAACCACAGAGCTGGATACGGAAGATAAAATTCTGACTATCCGCAAAAAATATAATACTGAATTTTCAAAAGCTATTTCCAATGATAAGATCAATACATTCTTCCGTTCTGAAAAAGACTTTGGCAAATACGTACAAAAAGAACTGCAGGACCGCAGGCAGCTGAGACAAAATCTCAACCAGCAACGGAATCCTTAAATAACATTATTTTTTAATCTGCGCCCGGAGTTGCTTTGCCCAGGCACTGACGATAGCTTTTTGGTGTTCATTAAGCCGTGCCTCCCTGTGTATCCAGGTGTAAGACGGAAGTGGCATTTCATCGTGTTCCACCATATCGGGAAGATCCTTCAGTTTATCATCCTGTTTTTCCTTTGAATAGGCCATGAACTCGTCAAAGTTAAGGTGCCTCCTGCCATCTTTAATATGATTAGCGAGGAACCATGCCGAGGGCTGAATATTAAAATACCAGGGATATTTAGAATTATTAGAATGACAGTTGTAACAGGCATTTTGCAAAACCGTATCCACATCAGCAGGAATCGGATATACTTTTGCCAATGCGTTGGGCTGATCCGCAGGGCTTATGTTTTTTGCAGGACGAAAGAATTGAATGATTACAAGCACCACCAGTAAGAAAACCAATACTTTCCTGATCATAACGATAAAATTTTCCTGTACGAAAATAACGATCAATGCCCTATTCTTCAAATAAACTCTTCAAAGATGAACCTCGTATGTACTGATATGAAAATCGCATTTCAACTTTTAATGACAATGATACTGGCTTATCCTTTGCTGCAATGCAGTAAATTGCCGGGCACTCATAAAATCACCAGTATGGATACTGTCATTACCGGCGAAAAAACATTATTGTCGCTGGGAGATTCCTATACCATCGACAATCCATAGATGAAACCCTCCGCTTTTCCGCACAGGCAGTTGACTTGATTAAGACGATTAAATAATGATAGTTATTTATTAGCTTTTTTTCATTGCCGAAATAAGTCCGTAATCCATCAGTGTCGGAATGTTTTTATCCGAAGGGAACAATCCTGCGTCTGCTAACCATTTACGGTATTCTTTCCTGCTGTATGCCCTTCCCTTTGTTGCTAAAAATAGCATGGCGGAATAATCAGTTACAGCTAATGGCCCGTCTGCCGTATCGTTCAAAAAAGCATCATGCACCCATAGCTCCCCTCCGGGATTGACTGCTGCAGCAAACTTTTTCGCCAGCGGCTCGCATACTTCTTCGGGCCAGTCGTGAAAGAGACTTGCCGCCAATATAATATCGGCTGCAGGAAGATCATCCATAAGCATATCCCCTGGTAAGAAGGTCACACGATTTTTTACTTCTTCCGCCTTCCTGAAACTCATTAGTATTTCCCTGGCCACCTTCAGCACTTCCGGACGGTCAAGTATGGTTGCCGTTGAACCTGGATTGGCCAGTAACCACTCATAGGTATAATACCCGGTACCTCCGGCAATATCTAAAAAATGACCCTTCCTGCCGGTTATGTTTCTGGCCACTATCGGAGACAGGTACCTTGCCCTTCCAGCCAATGCCATGGTAAAAAATCTTGCCGCTTCAGGTTCATCCATAGGAGAATCAGCGTACTCATCCTTTACGTAAGACAAGCCCCGGGAGATGTCCCGCGGACCATCATGCTTCAGCCACTCCGTCATTTGCAGAACACCCGGATCATCTTTTTCCAAACCTACATAACCAATGAGATTTGCGGGATCCGACTTGCTAAGAAGACTGCCAAGTTCCGTTAACTCCAGGTTTTGCTGATCATTGTATTTAATAAGGTCCATCGCACACAAAGAAGGGAACAATACCATGGCAGGGCGGCGCTTCAATTGTATCCTTTCCTGCAACTGCGTTGAAGACAATGGTCCATTAACCAACACATCAAAAACGTTTAAATGACATACCGCCGACACCAGCAGGTGAGAGGCCGCTTTTGCACGAAGGTGCCTTGTGACAGGCGCAGGATCCAAAAATGATATACTCATAATAAATTATTCTGTACATTGATTACATGAACAAATGTCTGCTTTCATTGATTACCTTGTTTGTTTTCATGCAAAATAATAGCGCACAAATCATAATGCCATTATATACTGGCGTCATCCCCAACAGCAAACCGACCAGGGACCAGGAAGAAGTGAAATATGATAATGGCATACAGATTATCAGTAATATTTCGAGGCCTACTCTGATGGTGTTCCTTCCCGCTATAGAAAAAGCGAATGGAACGGCTGTAGTGATCTGTCCGGGCGGCGGATATTCGATCGTGGCGGCAAAACATGAAGGGACAGATGTTGCAAAAGTATTTAACAAAATGGGTGTCGCAGCCATTGTATTAAAATACCGCATTCCTGACGACAGCACCATGACAGACCGGAGCATAGGCCCGCTGCAGGATGCGCAGCAGGCTATGAAAACAGTGAGGGATAGTGCGCATAAATGGAACATCGACCCGAAAAAAGTGGGCATTATGGGATTCTCCGCAGGTGGACACCTGGCCTCAACCATGGGAACTCATTACACGTCCGCTTTAATTCCTAATGCGTCTCATACAAATCTGCGCCCTGACTTTTTAATACTGATCTATCCGGTGATCAGTTTCAATGATAGTGTGGGGCATAGGGGTTCACGCGATCAGTTGATCGGAAAAAATCCTTCTCCGGAGCAGATCCAAAATTATTCAAATGAATTACAGGTAACAGATTCCACCCCACCGGCTTTCCTTGTTCACGCCAGTGATGACAAGGCCGTAAATCCACAGAATAGCATAGGGTTTTATGAAGCGTTGCTTAAAAAGCATATACCCGCAGAACTGCATATGTATCAAACCGGAGGACATGGCTTTGGAATGTTCATCAAAAATTCAAAAGATCTTTGGATGGAGCGTTGCCGTAACTGGATGACCGCAAATGGATGGTTACAGAAATAATCTAAAAGTTTAACGCTACACAAACACTTTCTCCTACAGAAAAAGTATTAGTCGCAACATTCACTGTAACCGTGACATCCTCCAGCGCAACCTCAATATCATAATGGCTTCCCATATAATGAATAGTAGAAATGGACCCTGGCAGGGATACGTTTCTGTTATTTACCAGTACAAAATCTTCCGGGCGAAGAAACGACCTTTTATTGTTTGCAGATAACCGGTCAAATTTTTCCAGCATCGTTTTACTGGGTAGCGTATATTTTCCAAATAAACCCGCTGCATAATTATCCACCGGATAGTTATAAATGTTTTCCGGAGATGCCTGCTGAATGAGCTTTCCACTTTTCATGATAATGATTTCATCTGCCCAGGAAAGTGTATCAGCAGGATCGTGTGATGTAAGCAAAAAGGTAATATGCAGTTTTTTACCGAGGTCACTGATCACCGATTTTAAAATATTTTTATGAATGAGGTCGAGGTTTGAAAAAGGTTCGTCCAGCAACAACAAATCCGGAGCGGAAATAAGTAGCCTGGCAAGTGCGATGCGCTGTTTTTCTCCTCCCGAAAGCTGGCTGGTCCAGTTCCCCAGCAGGTGATCTATGTGGCAAAGTTCATATAAGGTATTTACCTCCGGCTCCTGTAATGTGTTTGAATAACTTAATATTTCTTCTACCCGGTAATTATTGCGGAGCTCGAAGTGCTGGGAGAGATAAGCGATTTTCGGATGACCGGGAATAAGTTTTTCAAGCGGACCCTCTACCCTTGTGTTGTAAAAAAGCACTTCACCGCTATCAGGCTGTACGAGGCCTCCGATAATTTTCAGCAGGGTGGACTTTCCGGCGCCTGATTCGCCTGTTATTGCGATCTTCTGAGAATCAGCCTGGGCAAAAGAAATATTATCAAGAATGGTATTTCTCTCCCCTTGCTTATGTATTCCGGATACTTTTAACAGATCCATTGCTCAGTCATTCACTAAATCTCAGACATGTCCTTCACGCTGGTGAGCTTGGAAAACTCAGAACCACTGAACATCCTGGCGAGCGCCATATTTTTAGACTTGCTGTATTCTTCAAAACCATTACGGGTGACAATGCGCCAGAAGTTTTTTGACTTCAGGAAATTATAATCCTTATCCTTCACAAAAAGGCCGTAAACCGGATCTCTTTTTTTAAAACTGATCTTAACAAACGCTTCTTCTACGGTAATCTTATTAGCAATGAATTTTTCTATTTCTTCTATGTGCATAGTACAATTTTGTTCCGTCTTTAGGTGGCTGGGATGAGAGAAACAGTGGCCAGAGGCCAATTAAACGTAAACGGATTCAGTTGAAGGTACTCTATTTAAGAAGATCATGAAGAATTATGTTTGAAATAGCATGAATGTCTTAACCAAAGAGATATACATTTGTTTACAGACAATTAAAATAATAATCATGAAAATTACCGTTACAGGTTCTTTAGGCAATATCAGTAAGACATTGACAGAAAAACTGGTTAAGGCAGGTCACCAGGTTACCGTTATCAGCAGCAGTGACGATAAAACCTCGGCCATTGAAGCTTTAGGCGCTAAAGCCGCAATCGGATCTGTTGGTGATTTGTCGTTTCTGACAGAAGCATTTACCGGTGCAGATGCTGTTTATACGATGGTGCCTCCGAATTTCGGGGCGGCCGATCAGAAGCAGGCAATTGGCGCAGTAGGTAAAAATTACGCCGAAGCAATTAAAAATGCAAAAGTTACCCGCGTGGTGAATCTTAGCAGCATTGGCGCCCACCTGCCCGATGGCACCGGTCCGATCGCAGGATTACATGATGTAGAACAAGCGTTTGAAAATCTTGAAGGAGTTTCAGTGAAGAATTTACGTGCCGCAGTTTTCTATATCAACTTTTACAACAACATAGATATGATAAAAAACATGGGCATCATTGGCAATAATTTCGGCGCAGATGTAAATTTAATAATGGTTCATCCGATAGATATTGCCGAAGCTGCTGCGGAAGAAATACAAAATGGTTTTAACGGTAAAAGTATACGCTATATCGCCAGTGATGAACGTAAACTGAGCGAAGTCGCCGCCGTGCTCGGTGCGGCTATTGGAAAACCAGGTTTGAAATGGATCGAATTCACAGACCAGCAGGCCCTTGAAGGAATGGAAAAAGCAGGCATGCCTACGGCTACGTCAAAATCATATACAGAAATGGGAACAGCAATAAGAAGCGGTATATTATTCGAAGACTACAGGAAAAACAATCCTCCTTTTTCCGGCAAAATTAAACTGGAAGAATTCGCAGTTGAATTCGCAGGAAGATACTAATGTAATCACTCACCGTATATGTCTGAACCCAAGCACCTTCTTCTTAAAAATAAATTACAAAGCGGACAGCGCGTGTATGGCACATGCCTGACTTCCACAGCGCCTTCATGGCCGCTTAGTCTGCAAAAGGCAGGACTTGATTTCGCCTTTATCGATACCGAACACATCTCCATGAACAGAGCCGACCTGGCCAGGTTATGCCAGGTGCTGAAAGGATATGGTATCGCGTCTATTGTACGTATCCCCAGCCCTGATCCTTACCTGGCCAGCCAGGCAATTGATGCAGGAGCGACAGGTGTCGTGGCTCCCTACCTGGAAAAAGTAAGTGAAGTACGCGATTTAGTAGGCGCCGTTAAATTTAAACCTATAAAAGGCGCGCTTTTACAACGCCTGGTCAGCGGAGGGGAAATATTGAATGCAGAGATGCAAAAATATGTAGATACTTTTAACGCAGGCAATATGTGCATTGCTAATATTGAAAGTGTTGCCGCCATGAATGTTCTTGATGAATTGTTATCCGTACCGGGATTAGATGGTGTATTTATCGGGCCGCATGATCTTTCAGTGAGCCTCGGATATCCTGAGCAATACGATCATCCTGTATTTGAAGCGGCCGTTAAACAAGTAATCCATACAACAAGAAATAAGGGGTTATCAATAGGAATTCATTTCTCGCTGGAACCTGAAAGACAGATAAAATGGGTAAATGAGGGCATCAATATTATTGTGCACAGTTTTGACATCGCATTATTTACACAGCGGCTCATACAGGATATGAAAATTATTAAACAGGGTGTAGGGGATATTGCAGCGGAAGGACTTTCCGGAAATATTACCATATAATCCAACAATTAATGTCAGTTAACTTCCGTAAAATCATGCTGGTTGTAATAGCAGCATCGGTATTTATTATACCCGTAAAGGTTTTATCCCAAAGTTTTATTCTTGAGAATACAACCATTTTACAATATAAAACCGTACCTGCAAACGCAGAGACCGCAGCATCAGAGATGCTTGTTTCCGAAGTAAGAAAAAGAACGGGTATTACATGGCCAATTTCTCCCGTATGGCCAGCTTCAGGAGATGTAATTATTATAAAGCAGGCATCTGCAAAAATAAAAATTCCCTTTACACCAGGCACCGCAGCGACAGCAAACAATAACCCTGAATCGTACCGGATTATTGCTGATTTGTATAATAACAGGAAAATTATTTTAATAGAAGGCGCTGATGAAAGAGGTGTATTGTTTGGCGTGGGCAAGTTATTAAGAATAATGAAATATGGCCAGGGAAGTGCCGGCTTTTCCCAGATGCCTCTGCTTTCATCCACGCCTGATAAAGCGATACGCGGACATCAGCTGGGTTACAGAAATACCGCTAATTCTTATGATGGCTGGACCAGGCAGCAATTTGAACAATACATACGCGACCTGGTGGTGTTTGGCGCCAACAGCATAGAATCTATTCCGATATTCGATGAATCGTCCAGCCCGCATTTTAAAGTTCCTCCAATGGAAATGAACGCATTTATCAGCTCCGTGTGCCAGAAATATGCACTGGATTACTGGATGTGGATACCTGCGCAATTCGATTTAAAGGACACAGCCAAAAGAAATAAATATCTCTCAACTTTTGAAAAAATCTGCAGGCAGTCCGTTCGTATTAACGGTGTATTTTTTCCCGGAGGCGATCCCGGGGATAACCCTCCTGAACTCGTTATTCCGTTATTAAAAGATATTTATGGCATTCTTATAAAACACCATCCTTCTGCTACTATATGGTTGTCGTTACAGGGATTTACTCCGGCTCAGAATACATACGTTTATAAATACATCAGGCAACAAAATCCAAAATGGCTCGGAGGATTGGTGACAGGTCCGAGCAGCCCGACTGCTGAAGAAACAAGACCCGAGCTGCCCGATCGGTATAAAATCCGTCACTATCCTGATCTTACGCACAATGTGCGCTGTGAATTTGAAATTCCCTGGTGGGATCCATCTTTCAGCCTGACGCTTGGCAGGGAAGCGGTAAATCCACGACCATATTATTATGCCGCTGTTTACAGGCAGATGGAACCTTATATTGACGGATTCATTTCTTACTCCGATGGCATACATGACGATGTAAATAAAATAATCTGGACAGCGCTGTCGTGGAACGGTAAAGCTGATGAAAGAGATATACTGACAGAATACAGCAATTACTTTTTTGGAAGCGCAGTTGCAGAAGATGCTGCTGATGGCATCCTGGCGCTGGAGAAGAACTGGCAGGGACCGATGGTATCAAACGGATCCATCACCACTGTTTTATCCGCGTGGAAACAACTTGAAAAAAATAATCCGCAGCTGGACTCCAACTGGCGATGGCAAATGAATTTACTGCGCGCATATTACGATCATTACACCCGTGCACGATTTATTTATGAGAACCGCCTGGAACAACAGGTAAATCAGCAATTACTTTTTGCCGGGGTCGCGGGGGCTGATTCTGCGATGAAGGCAGCAAAAAATATTTTGAATAATCCGGTGAGCGATACCGAAGTGCAGGCTGAACGCAATAAGATCATAGAATTATGTGAACGTTTATATCAGTCCATCTGTTTACAAACCAGCGTGAAGAAGTACCAGGCGTCAGGGCTTGAACGTGGCGCGGTGCTTGATTTCCTCGATCGTCCGCTTAATAACCGGTGGTGGCTGGAAGATGAGTTCCAAAGAATTCATTCTTTACCGGAAACAGAAAAAATAACGGAATTGAAAAAGATCGCCGGCTGGGAAGATCCGGGGCCAGGTGGATTTTATGACCAGGTAGGGAATATTTCAAGATCGCCTCATGAAATGAAGGGTGAATACTGGCTGATGGATCCTACGCTGAAAAAAAGCGGTAATCCGGGGTATGACTTTTCGGATAATGGCATGAGCAGAAAAAGATTGTCGTGGTTAACTTACATGAGATGGCCGCTATCTATGGAATATACGGACATCGACACCACTGCAAATTATACGGTACGAATAACGGGCACCGGCGAATCACTTCTTAAAATAAACGGACAGCGTGTAGCGCCATCCATGTATGGACGTGGCGCTGGTGAAATAAAAGAATTTCCGGTTCCGTCATCTTTAATAAAGCAGGGGAAATTAATACTGACCTGGGACGACTTAGATGAAACGTTTTTAAACTGGCGCAAACAATCCAGGGTATGCGAAGTGTGGTTAATTAAAATACCCTAATAGATAATGCTTTCTCCCCTCCTGCCAAAATTCCAACTAAATAAAAAAACAATATTACTTACTGGATTATCCATGGCCATCGGCTGGGGCATACGTGGCAATTTCGGCCATCAGTATGGCGCAGCATTTGCCGGTTGCCTCTCCGCAATCACTGTCTGTTTATTATCGGGGCGCCCCGACTGGCAGCGGAAAGTATTATATTTTGGTTTCTTCGGATCTTTAGGCTGGGGTTTCGGCGCTACGATCTCTTACATGCAGGTAATATCGTATACCGAAAGTGGGCAGGTTGCCACCCAATGGTTTGGTTATGCCAGTCTGTTCATTATCGGTTTTTTATGGGCATCACTGGGTGTAGCAGCCACTGCCCTGGTAGCGGTTTCAGATAAGGAAAAGCTTACTAAACTTTTTAAGGTCGTTTTGTATGTTTTTGCGGCATGGATGATATTAGATCTTATTGAAGATCCTATTGCAGGATTGCTGGAACCCGCAAATTTTTTTGATAACACAAACTCCCGTCAGAAAAATCCATTGTATTGGTTAGATGCGAATTATTTATCTCCCTGCTTTGCATTACTTGCAGCATGCGCCTATGATCTGGTCACAGGTAAAAAAAAGAATCTATTATGGATCCCGGTGTATATTTTCGGGGGCGCTTTAATTGGATTTCTGATACAATATATCCTGAGAATTACAGGTCTGGAAAATATGCTGTCAAACGTACTGACCTATCATTTAGGTGATCTGTCCTACACTGATCCAACTACCGGCCTGCCCGTGTACACTTCCGAAGATCTTTTAACCAACTGGCCCCGGTGGTTTGCTGATTATCCTCAGGTTATAGGAGCATTCGTTGGAGTGACAGGTGGCATTACTTTATATTTTAAACGATTTGGAAAATTCGCGGATGGCGCTTCATTAATTGTATACATGGCTGGCGGATGGATGGTATTTTTTCTTGCCCTGCCTGTTTTAGGCAGCCTGCTGCTTGAACATTACGGAGGCATCCGCATGACTCCCCCAAGAAGTGATGACTGGGCTGGTATTACTGGTGTTTTTGCCGGTACAATAATATGGTTGCGAAAAAACAATTATTTACCTGTAGCAGTGGCGGCCATTGCAGGCGGTGTAATTGGCGGACTAGGCTTTTCCGGTATTCAATGGTTAAAGCAGCTGTTGATGGCCCCTGGCAACCCCCGTATCCTTTCAGGCAGGGGTCTGATACCTGGAAGCAGCGTCTATGATAATAGCGTGTTGCAGTGGGCAAACTGGCAGGGTCAGAACTGGCATAGCTTTCTGGAGCAGAGCTATGGTTTTATAAATGGGGTAGCAATTGCTATTGGAGTAGGATTGCTGGCAAAAAGATTACCTATTAGCAATGAAATTACTCAGTTGCCTTTCAGAAAATGGATGATGGGCATATGCACCATTTTTGTACTGTTGGTTATTCCGTATGTAAACCTTATTAAAAATGTAAATACCTGGAGTAATAATCTGAAGCCGGAGGTATGGATGCAAAAAATAAACACGCAGCAAACAATACCGGCAAACTGGAACGTGCCATACATAGGAAAACTTCCTGCAATGCAATTTTTGAGCTTGTCTCCGGAGTGGTGGTATAACATAGCCTGGTTGTTGTTACTAATTGTTTTTATAGCTTTGGTCAAACGGCATTATAAACAACCGCTATCAATAATTCCGGATACCTGGACCGGAAAGGCACAATTAATATCAATGCTGCTGCTCTGGATAATGGTGCTTGGTAATTTTGAACGGGAACTGGTACAGTGGACACCAGAACGGCTATTGACAGAGGGAGTAATTACCGCAGACGCTATTATTTTTAGTTATTTTATTCTTGCTCTGCCCAAAACCGTTAGTAAACCTGCACTTATTACTGACATTTCATTTAAGCCGTTATACCTGTGGGAATGGCGGTTCGCTATTTTAGCATTTATTGTTTTTCCTCCATTATTTCTGCTAACAAATCGTATGATTTACCATTACTCTCCTAATGAAGTTTTAGATACGCGGAAATATCATCTCCGTTTTGGTCCGCAGGCAGATTGGCGGGCAAGGCCTATTTTAAAAACTGCTGAACACAAATAACAGCAGTGTGTTGAAAAACGAAACAGGTTTCGTCTGCGTACATAGAATATGAATTATACAAAGACTTTTTTTTTATTACTGGCCTTGTTGTATAATTCATTGACGCATGCCCAGGTTATTGACCCCACCGCTTCGTACAGTTCCATCTCCGGCGATCATTACTATAGGTTTAGTTATGATAACGACTACTTTACAAAGATGGACTATTATTATACACAGGGTATCAACCTGGAGTATGTTCATCCGGGACTCAGGCGGTTCCCTTTAACTAAATTGTTAGTGAAATTACCTAACAGCACTTACAAATACGGGCTTGCCCTCGATCATATTGGTTATACTCCTACAAGTATTTTAAGCAGCCGGATATTGTACGGCGACCGTCCCTATTCTTCCACGCTCACACTCAAAACATTTACGATCAGTACGGATGCTGCCCGCAGGCAGCGGCTGTCCGCTTCATTGATCCTGGGGGTGGTAGGACCGGCTGCATTTGGAGAAGAAATGCAAACAGGCATTCACCGCTGGCTGAAAAATCCCCTGCCCCAGGGATGGCAATACCAGGTAAAAAACGATGTCATTATTAACTACCAGGTGAACTATGATAAAAATATATGGAGTCCTGGAAATGGACTTCAGTTCAGTGGTGCGGCTGAGGCCAGACTGGGAACTTTTCAGCAACGGCTCAGTGGTGGTTTAACATTAATGGCAGGCCATTTTAATGATCCGTACCAAAGCAATCAATCCGGGAAAAAATGGCAATATTATTTCTTCGGACATCCCCAGGCTAACCTGGTTGGTTATGATGCCAGCTTACAAGGCGGAATTTTTAATCTGGAAAGCCCTTATACGATCAGTGCATCAGATATTAACCGGCTCACCTTGCAGGGCGATGCGGGAATAGTGGTCAGCACTCGTAAGATCTATCTTTCTTACTGCCAATCAATATTAACTAAAGAATTCAGAACGGGCGTTTATCATCGCTGGGGCGGAATACGTTTCGGTCTGATCTTTTAATTCAGAGCCCTGGAAGGAATAAGCCATATCTCAGCCACTTGCGTTCCCCTGTCATCAGGCCGGCAGGTAAATGTAAATTCAACATTGCCATCAGCAACGGCTTCAGCAGGAACCGGAAATTCATACAGCGGCTCTTTACCTGTCTGAATGAAATCATGAACAATATATTTTTCGTCCGCAACCAGTTTTACTCCTGAAGTAAACCGACCGGTGTAAGCAATGCGGATGGTGTAAGAAACCTTCGGGTCAAGGCCGGTGTATTTAATTTTTAATGGTGTATCATACAACGTGGTCACCTGATCCATCCATGCCAGCGGCACCGGTTTTCCTTCAAAGCCTACGGGCAGCACATCCACCCATTCATCGCCTTTCAGGAACACACCAAAATCCGTAAGCGGAGATTCCAATCCTCCTGGATCTTCTGCCCATGTTTTCTGCCGGATGACTTTCTTCCAGCTTTCCTCCGAGCCGAGGTCATCATAAAATCCACCGGGTCCGGGATTTGTTCTGTTCAGCATTTTTTCTATTGCCGCCAGTTTTTCCCTTTCTCCTGATAATTTTTCAATCTGAATAAATTGAGAGCACAGCCAGCCGGCATTATTTAAAGGCAGATCGATATTGTCAATGAAATTTCCCCGTCCGCCGGCAGCTCCATGTTTTTTGATGGTCAGTTGTGAACCGATACTTCGAAAAACAGAATCCGCGAGATCTATACAGCGCTGGCGAAGAACAGGTTGTACCGGGCTATCGACGGACCTCCTGAGTATCGCTGTCGCCATTGTAATGGCGCTTACAGCGCCAGTTGTACTGGCATTTATCAGGGCATCCCTGGCAGACTGTTCCAGTTCTGTTTCAAATAACAACCGCCTTTGAAGGTACGCATCATAATATGCCCTTATCAATCCCATCTGAAATCTGAAATTACCGAGCACGGCGGGAGATGCATTTCTTTCCATATCCTGCCATTGCTGTAACGTTATGGCTACGCCGGTATTCAACAGCAATGGTCCCCTGAAATTATTCTCGAGTGACATAATTCCCTGCGCAACTGATTCGGTATATTCGGGTCCGATAAAAAACCGCGCATAATCGCGGAGCGTTTCTATTACGGGCATTTCCGGATCCCAATCCTGCCCGGTCCAGATAAATTTATTTACATCATCATTTATTCCTTCTGAATAACTGATGCTTCCCTGCGCATAGTCTTTCAAAACATCGTGAATATGTTTTTCATCATTTGGACGTGGGTTATAACATTCACGGCCCAGGGTGATGGCATAAGCCGGATCCCAGCGTGGCACCGGATACTGGCAGCTTAAACTATGAGTGATATCCGGATATAAGCGTATTGGAATATTCCTTTTTATCTGCCTGCGCACCTGCTGTATCGTTTGTTTTATCCACGGCCCATACACCACTCCTCCGAACCAGGGATATTCAATATTAACCTGTTTATAAAAGGAGTCGAACCATTTTTCAGTTGGTCGGAACACCTGGGGAGAAACCCATATTTTTGCCTTCGGATGATATTTATGTAAACTTTCCGCCAGGTGACCGAGCCAGTTAAATAATTCATCAGGCCCCAGTTCACCTGGATCTCCCCCGGGAACAAATAATGCATCCAGCTTTGGCAGCACTTTGAATATCTTTTCACATTCTATAAGCTGTGCGCGGATAGAATCAGCAGCAGTATAATTACTGCCCATGTTGGGATACCACATCCACACATCAAGCCCGTAATCTTTACAGATACGTGCTTGTTCGGCGATCATCTTTATTGCCGTCAGCTTCATGTGCGCGTTATTGAAATCATCATCGGTAACAGGAGGAAGGATTTCAATACTGTTAGCGCCGAAAATGGCGAGTTGCCGGATATAACTATCAAACTGACCAACGGTCCACGCATCATACGCATTGGTTTTTGGACGATAGCCTAACTGGTGACCCCGTATTGGATACATAGGGGTAGATGAAATTGATAAACTATCGGGGACAAGCACCTGCTGTTTACCCAGTTTCATTTTTCTAAGCAGGTAACCAACGCCATAAAGCGCTCCCCGTTCATCATGACCAATGATCAATATTGTTTGCCGGTCATTAAACATAGCTATTTTATAGCCGTCTTTTCCCGTGCCAGAAAGAGAAAAAAGAACCTGCTTATACTCTTGCGGAAGATTATATAATTGTTGTTCAATACCAATAAAAATAGATTTCCCGTCGGCCACTTTTACAGAAACAGGCAGGAGGAGCCCTGTTCGTTTTTCTATTTCTTCCCGTAAAACACTGACTGCTTTTTGCAAATGAATATTACTCTTTGAATAAGAAACAATAGTGGCTTTTGAGAAGTCGGCTTGTTGGGCGAAAATAGTGTGACCGGTCAGGCAAAGAAGTATGGTAATATAAAATAACCTGGTCTTCATTCTTAAACATACGAAGGTTAAAGGAATTTTTAGCATTATATTACAGGGTATCATAAATCCATACATAAAAATGTTTATCCGAAAATTATTATTATTAATATTTATCACCGGAAGTTTTGCACAGATGCTATTTGCACAGCATAACAAATGGACATTACAAACCGACGACACTAAATTAACGCTCGGCATACTGAGCGACAAACTCTGCATCTTTTCCATCAGTGATCCGGCGAGCAAGTTTAACTGGACCAAAGTTCCTTCTGTGTTTCCGCTTGTAAGAACATTCGAACACGGGGGAAAGGAGTACACTGCCGATTGGACCTTTGACAGGGCAACCCTGGTTGAAAAAAATAAGATCAGCTTTCGTTTTACCAATAAAAATCCTTCGGTGGAATTAATATCGGAGTGGCAGGCCCGAAAAGGCGCCGGACCTGTGCGGCACACTATGTTTATTAAAAATCTTTCCGCTGAAGCAGTGACGGTTCATGAACAGGAAAGTATGGATTTTAAAGTAGAGGCACCACAAAATACCTTACGGGTGACCTATATAAGTGATGATGCGTCATGGGCCGACTCCATAGGCGTGTATCATGAATCTTATAAAAAAGATTTCAACAAAGAACTGCGGATATCTGAGTCCATGGACTGGATACCATTTGTTATCATTGATGCCGGCAATAAAATAGGTTTGTATGCGGGTTGGGAATGGAGCGTAGGAAGAATGAATTTGAAAGGAACCGGATCATCCGCAACGGTACAAATAGGCAATGGGGATCATTTCAAAACGGACATTTCACCTGGTGAGACACTTCAGATACCTCCGGCGTTCATTGGCACTTATCATGGTGACCTGGACGCTTGCGGAAATAGCCTGCGAAAGTATTTATTTAATTATTCCATGCCCTCGATCATCACTAAAGATACCGGCTATCCGAAAGTGGAATGGAATGCTTTTGCCGCAACCGGCACAAAGCAGGGAAGCTGGGAATCGCTTGAATCCAAATATTATCCCATGATGGATGATATAGCCCCTCTTGGATTTGAAGAAGTGGTGCTGGACATCGGATGGTTTGAAAGCTATGGCGACCCCGGTCATATTATCACTCATAAAAAAAACTGGCCTTCCGGAATCCCTGCAGCGGCAAAATATGCACACGACAGGAATATGCGTTTCGGGTTGTACGATAATGAGTCGGAAAACATGACAAGTGACAGTGGAAAATCCGAGCGCATCCGTGACATTTCTTATCTGATCAATGATCTTCATGCAGATTTTTATCGTTCAGATGCTACAGCAGGACCGCTGGTAAATGGTGCATTCGGCAATAGCAATCGTGCCAAATACAAAGAGGATGTTCCCTATTGGTCCATAAAAGGCTTCTATGAAGTGATTGATTCCATGTACCGATTGATTCCTGGTTTTTCCTGGGAAAATTGTTCCAGTGGCGGTGGACTTAAAGATTATGGGGCAGTGAAAAGATGTGCAAAAATTCAGAACCAGGATGCTTATTATCCTATTCAGGCAAGACAGGCTTTCAATGATGCATCCTATGCTTTTCATCCCATGCAGCTGGCTACTATTGTCGGCTCATGGTCCTCTTGGCAGGCCACCGGTTCAGTGTACGAATTCCGTTCCGCATGTCTGGGAGCCGCCTATTGGCATCCGGATGCGCCTAATGGCGGAAATGGCGGACCCGTATGGACGGTTAAGCAGAAGGATGATATCAGGAGAGCCGTTGCCACGTATAAAAAAACGATCAGACCGCTGATACGGAGCGCAAGCCTATATCATATATATCCACGCCCGGATAATAAATCCCGTGATGGAATGCAATATTATGATGCCTCAAAAGGCAGAGGTGTAGTATTTATATTTCAACCGAAAAACCAACCACCTGCTGCGGTTAAATTAAAGGGCCTGAATCCCACTTCGTTCTATAAAATCAGCTTTGAAGACAACAGTAACAAGGCATTGGAAATGGGCGGAAGCACTTTGATGAATGAGGGAATCTCTGTAGATTTAAAAGGAGATGAGGCTTCGGAATTAATGTACGTAGAGCGTGTACGGTAATTTAAGTGAATACGTATTTTAAGCCCGATTACAGTCCTGATGCGCATTATAATATAAAATACTTTTAGAGAATTTACAGGTTCCTTAGGTAGTTCTTCCAGGTTATTACACCGGGCTTTCTCCGCAATGTTTGTCTCCGCCGCCTGGTGAAACCGGCACTTCAACTTAAGGCCTGCAAGGGCCGAAAAGAATTACGATAGTAAAGAAATCTCCCGGTAATTTCCTCATCAAATATCAGATTCGGTTGAATCATTTCCAGGTGCTAACCTGGAAAAGGGGAAAGTATTTAATTGATGATAATAATCAAATGGAACCCAACACTGCAATATATACCAGCGCATTTTAAGGATAAAGGATCTGATTGAAAAAATGACCCGATTGGCTGATGAAATGAATATTCAGCAATAGTATAACTTTTTTATTTGACTTATTAACCAGTATAACTACGGGATTTTTTGTAGGATATCGAAAATATTTACTGAGTTATTCTTTTGGCGGGAATTATTTTGATTTTACCGATAGGCATCAAAAAAACATTTTTTACTTTGGATGCAGAGATGTTTGTTTCCTTTCCGGTCGCCTGGACAGGTGTGAGAAGTCTAAAACTATTGCTGATGAAAACACCTGTGCTATTTCTTACGGCAGACCACGTTAATGATCCGATACAATCGTCAACGAACGTTCCGGTTCATGCCAGCAATGAGGTAATACCGCAGGCCACTCCTATATTTTACCAGGGCAACAGCTGGGGATATCTTCAGCAGGGCATTATAAGTCCCTGTTGCTCGCTATTCCGTTATTTATTCTACATGGATGCAGATAAATTATTACATCCATGGTCTAAAGAAGCTCAGCTGGCCTTGGTTTACCTGATAGACAATGATGTTCCCTGGAGGATTTCCGGATACAAAGAGGTGTACCTGAAAAAAAGATTTGTGTATTTATTTTACTTTCCTGCGGGGGCCATGAACGATTGCTTTTTCGCGAAGGGCCGGTATCATGTAGAGCACTTCAATTTATCTGCGGAACTGCTCACAGATCTGGCAAGGGAAAATCTGAGAATTGCGAAATTACTGTCACTGCTGCGCTCCGGGTCTCCTTACGGGTTGATGGAAATGGAAGCGCCCTTGTCCATGTTCGCGGAACACACGTTGCGCAGGAGCATACGGTACAACAGTAAAACAGATGGCCAGCTGCATTTATTCCTGAAAGCGAGGGCAGCTGACCTGCTGCTGGATTTTATTGATGAAATAGATAAATATTCACACCTGGGTGATCAACATGAAAGTCGTTTTTCGGATCTGAAAGAAAAAGCCTGGCGCGCACAGGAAATGATCGAAGCGTTAAAAGGGAAAAAAATGAAGCTGGCTGACATCAGCCATGCGCTTGGTCTGACGGACGGTGAACTTCAGGAAGGTTTTAAAAAAGAGTTCGGTGAAACGGTTGGTCAGTTTCAAAAACAGCGCAGGATCGAACGGGCGCAGGAGCTTTTACTGGAACAGCCCCGGCTTTCTATGCGGAAGATCAGTCTGGAGATCGGCTATGAAGATGAGTCGAGTTTTCCCAGAGAGTTTAAAAAAGTATTGAATATGACGCCGCAGGAATACAGGAAAAGATATAATGAACAATAAATACTAACGTCAACAAACAGCCTATAAATATTTTTGTTTGGCGTATCATTTTTTTAATTGGCTGAATAATCTGGGGTAAGGACGTATGATCTTTGTGAAACGGTCACATTCATTAACCTTATACCTGTCACATGAAAAATAAAATAGCCGTTAATGTTATTGTGTTTCTTTTTATTCTCCTGTTCGCTTACACCGCTTTTAGTAAGCTGACCGGCATGTTCAGTTTCCAGTTCGCTTTACGGGAATCTCCCCTGTTAGGGAATTATTATCTTCCTGTTTCCTGGGCGGTACCTTTTTCAGAACTGATCATTTGTTTATTGCTGGCGGTTCCGCGTTATCGCTTGCGGGGATTATATTACGCCACGGCATTGATGCTCTTGTTCACCATTTATATAGTCTGCATGATCGCATTGATTCCTACCCTTCCCTGCTCCTGCGGGGGGGTGATCAAACTAATGAGCTGGCGGCAGCATGTGTTATTTAATTCTTTTTTTATTACTCTTGGGCTTTGCGGTATTATTCTGGAGAAAAATCAATACATCGTTTTTTATCATCGAAAATATAATTAAGTCTTTATGCATAAACAGGAGTCCGCTGAAAATCCTGCTTCAAAGAGTAAGCATCTTCAAACCAATTAAAATGAAAAAGTATCTTTTAGGATTATTTGCTGTCGTTATTGCCGCAGGTGCGGTAGCGTTTACAAGAGCTCCGCAAAAAGCGGGGTCACCTTATGCCTGTCAATGGTATTTTTATACAGGCGCTACCAGTGGCAATACGGCTCCTACGACAGAGGCAGAGGCCAAGAAACAGACTAATTACAGGGTAGCCACCTCATCGGACCTTGCTATCTGTACCAGCTCAGAAAGACTATGTGCCATTTGTGCCAATCCTGATACCCGGACAGGACATTCAGGTGAGCCGTTCATTGTGAGCACCGAGGTAATCGATGCAAAAATCCATGATTATTATGTGACTACTCCTGGTGCAGGTATTCCCGGATTTTTAATAGAAAAACCTTAACCTTATACCAGAAGCCGGTATGGGGCCGGCTTCTGGTATCATTACGGGGTAATTATAAATACATCGAGTTCCCTGATCTCGTGTTTAAAAATCAGTCCGTATACTTTTAAATGTGATTGTAAATCTTCTATGGAATGGACTTTGCCAAAGGCACTAGAGGGGAGATTTATATCATTGACAATTTTCGTTTCATCCAGAAAAGGCACCGTTTTGTTAAGGTAATTAAGATCCGACAATACAGATTTTATGGACTTATAATACTGTATATCTTCTGATGGCTTCCTGAACAGCAAAGTGTTTGCGGTGTTGTAAGAAACTACCACACATTTGATTTTTCGTTTTTCCATATGAGCATTCCATCCCAACCACCTGTTTAAGTCCTGGCGGAGGTAACCTGCCAGTCGATTTTGTGTCGTTCCGGGTGCGGCGATAATCTCCAGGCAAAGAGCATTTGCGGCACACCATTGCTCATAATAATAAGAGGGGTTATGACTATCATATATTATCTTTTCCGTATCTATGCCTTCGACAATGATCCGGTTGAAATAGTTTGCTTCTTCGGAAAAATCGTATCTCATAGTGGCCTTATAAAGATTATAGATGGGCATGTTAACCGCATAAATACGCGCGCCTGTCCGATGCGCAGTATCAAAATCCATAAGCTCCATTACCCTGGGAATATAGCCCGTAAACATCGAATACCGCAGTGGCCGGTGCTCATCCGGAACCTGGTTCCCCAACTCCAGCAATGGTTTGCCGGTATCGAATTTGATCATGGTGTAGTTTTTCCAGTTGGGAAAAATGCCCGCATACATTTTTCTAATCTCTTTTTCATTCACATATTCTCCCGACGTCAGCCCCCGCACGACACCGTTCCTGTCGATCCATACCTCATAGGGTACGCCATCCATAGGAAATTTTTTATGGAGCAGGGTATCCATGGCAAACGGCAGGGATGTTGACCGGCTGTATTTATTATCCGACCAGAATTTTTTAAACTCGGTTATCACCGTATCATTTATATAGCGGACACTGACAACGGGAATAATGACAATACTGTCCCCGAACTGCTTTTGCAGCCTGTCCATCTCCGGCATGGCCTCCAGGCAGGAAGAACACATCCGGGACCAGAAATCCAGGATCACTATTTTTCCCTTAAAATCACTGATGTGCGCCGAAGAATACGTTCCGTTATAAATATTATTGATCAGCAGATCGGAACATTGTTCTCCTATTTCAATAGGTCTGGTCTGCGCATGAACATTTTTGGTGCAGCAAAACAATAGCAGGGTAAGAAGACTGAAGATTTTGAAGGTTGGCATACTGTAATATTATTAAGGGTTTTGTTCGATCCCGGTAAGGCTGATGACCTTTACGGGTATGGACAGGCTGTAATTGGTAGCATTAGCAGAAAGAGAAATTGTTTCTCCATTAATAGAACGAAAAGCTTCTGCGTGAATTACGGGGTCATTCTTCAACCGTCGTAAATCATCCCAGCGTGTTCCGCGAAAAAGTAATTCCTTTTTGCGTTCAGCAATAATCAAACGAAGCAATTGTTCCGGGTCATTTTCAGTTACCGGTATAAAATAAGCCGGATCCATTCGTTTCACAAGCAGGGTATTCAGATCGCTCCAGGCTCCGGTGGAATTGCCGGCTCTTGCCGCCGCTTCCGCCCGTATCAGGTATTGCTCGTCAGTAACCATTCCTCCGAAAGTATATCCTGAACCAAACAGCCCTGCACCGTTGTAATCACCCTTGAACGCATAAGTAACCCCGTCGAAACTATTGAAGAGAATATCTTTCCTTCTATCTCCGGCAGAATAACTGCTGATCAAGGAAGAATCTATCTTGGCAAGATAAAATGCAAGCGGGTCGGCGTTTAATGAATAGGCGCTAAAAATCACTTCAGGATTATTTTTGGCAATAGGATTAAAACTTCCCGGATCCAGTTCATTGTAATCCATCAATGCAGGGAATTGCTGCAGGCAGGAGTCCGCATATTTACCGGCTCGCTCAAATGCTCCCATAACCAGGTATACTTTTGCCAGCATGGCATAGGCAGCAGGTTTGGTGGGCCGTGTTTTTATAGCGTCGCCTGCTTTTAATAAGGGTATGGCTTCCAGCAGGTCTGCAATGATCCGGTCATAGGTCTCCTGCACCGTTGCCCGGGTAGAACGGACACTGAAATCAGGTGAAAGACGCAATACAATACCCAGATCAACAGATGCAGTAGCGGCATTGTAAGGCGGAGCAAACAACTGTGCGAGTGTATAAAAATAAAAAGCACGAAAAAACAGCGCACTACCTTTTATTGCCGCAAGTTTATTCATTCCGTTAGGGGCCAACGCTATTTTTCCGACCTGGTCAAGGACAATATTACTCTGGTACACGGGCTTATAGGCATCCCACTGCTGGTCGGAATTGCCGTCTTTTTTCCAGATATACATATTGCGGTAATTTTCATTGGTAATACTTTCCCAGTCGGATGTATTCAGATAGTATTCATCGGACAGGACAGAACTTGCATTGGGAAATAAATAACTCATAGTGAACGGGTCGTCCAGCAGTAATTGCAAGTCATCCGCAGTAGAAGGAATAGCAAGCTTTTTATCTGGTTTCTCTTCGAGATATTTAGAGCAGGAAACCAGCAGAAAAAGGCTTGAGAATATAAATAAATATTTTTTCATTTTAATGTATTTTAAAATTGTGCGCTTAAACCGGCAGAAATAACCGGCTGGGGTATAAGTCCGGAATAATTATCAGGGTCCAATCCGGCATTATTAGCCCGCCATAAAATTTTATTCAGCGCCGTGCACAATAAATAGACTTGCACCTTCCGGGCAAGAGATTTTTTGCCCGGAAGGTCGGGCACTGAATAATTAAGGCGGAAATCTTCCAGCCGGATATGGTCACCTTTCTCAACAAGCACTGAGGAGTTGAGATAAAACCGATCACGCGATTCTCCCGGATTGGGGTAAATAAGCGAAGGTATGTTGGTCTTTTTTTCATCACCGGGCCGTTGCCATCTCTTACTGTAATCATTGTGGCCTGAATTATTTAAGAACAAACCGTTATAATTAATACTGTTTTTTCTGAAATAATATCCAAGCCTGAACGTGATGTTTGCGGACAGGGAAAATCTTTTCCAGGTGATGGTCTGCAGTATATTACCAAAATAAACAGGAAGCGCAGAACCATGTTTTACCTGTTCCCCGATGGGTGTAAAATTCACTATACTATCGTAATTAGAGGAGATCTTTCCATTGAGTATCCCGCGTGGGTCGCCAGTTGCCGGATCCAATCCTGCCCATTGGTAACTTACAATCTCATATGGATTGAAGCCTGGAAGTGGAATGATAATAGTGCCATCACTTACATATCCTTTAGGAACTTCAGGAATAAGGTAACGGGTTACTTTATATCGGGAATGGCTGAACTGGGCACTCATCCGCCAGGCAAAATCCGGCATTCGGATCAGGTCCGCATTTAACTGTACATCGAGACCTTTGCCGCTGACATTTGCAGAATTTGTTCTCAAACCAGCAACACCGGTTGTCGGATCGACAATCTGGCTGCCCAGAACATCTGTGGATTTCTTAATATAATATTCTATAGTACCATTCAGGCGCTGGTGCAACAGTTGAAAATCGCCCGCAATATTTATGGTCCTGACCTTTTCCCATCGGAGTGTGGGATTAGGGCTGGATGAAATGACAGCATAAGGAATACCGGTCAGGTAATTACTACCGGCAGGCCTGATGTCCAGGATCGTGTAGGCAGATGAATTCGGATTGGAGTTGCCGCTAAAGCCAAAGGTGGTCCTGAGTTTCAGGTAAGGCAACCATCCGCTGCTGTACCATTTTTCTCTGGAGAGTATCCATCCTGCTCCCGCGGACCAGAATGGTCTTCCTTTCTGGTTGGCGTTTACCGCAAAAATATTGGAAGCATCCTTTCTGACACTGCCGGATAATAAATATCTTCCTGATAAAGTATATCCGGCATTTGCATAGAGGGATACATACCTGTCTAACCGTTGTCCAAAATCTGCAGTATAAGGAATACGTGCATTATAACCCAATCCATAAACGGGATATTCAGTAAGGTAATCAACCGGAACGCTATTCAATTTATCATCATATCCATAGGTACGGGATATGGATGTTTTATTTGTATTTGAGCGAAGTTCCGCTCCGCCTATCACGGAAAATTCATGCGTGTCGTTCCAGATATGATGGTAATTAAGCTGACCCCTGAGATTATGGGATTGCAACGACAGATTATTCTGATCAAGAATTCCCCCTTTTGGCACAGGGTATATTACATTGGTTCCTTCAAGCTGGGTAAACATATTAATAAGATCCCTGGCGGCGAAAGTCTGAAGGCTGGAATAGTTATTTCCTTCTGTGTTGTTGAGTTGGTACTGGTATTTTATTTCTGCGCTGAAAGCTGGCGTCACAGAATAACTGAGGCCTAAACTTCCAATGAACGCACTGGAAATGCTCTGGTTGTCCATATCATGCAATTCATCCAGTGGGCGATATTTCCAGTCCAGGAAATTACCATTGCCCGCCGTGTCCGTGAAAGCGGCACCATAGCGGACGTTGAGCGGAATATGAGCTCCGTTGCCGTCTGCCAATTGCATATATA
>Ga0123337_10000522_pt1 | contig 63147 bp, 60 predicted proteins | sample frozenSSSSmetaG_FD_89792 | JGI IMG/M metagenome (GOLD analysis project Ga0123337, IMG submission 89792) | Glacier valley bacterial and archeal communities from Borup Fiord, Nunavut, Canada, to study Microbial Dark Matter (Phase II) -... | ecosystem: Environmental > Aquatic > Freshwater > Ice >...
TACAATTTCTTTCATTTTGTCATGCAATAGCTAAATTTTAAACCATTAAGTGTATTTGCCGGGTTACATTACGTAACTTTACTTATTAATATATACAAAATTTAGCTGTAAATTTGCAGATCATAAATTTATGAAATTTTTAAGGCTATCGGTAATTATTTGTGTGGTTTTGATGTCAAAAATGACATATGCCCAGTATAAAAATGACCCGACTATAAAAGGGCCGAAAGATACAATCAGAGTTTCAATTACAAATGTGGACAATGAATTGATCCCCTGGATCGTTATACCTGAAGTTACCGTTATTGATACTCGTCTCTTCAGATCACCTGAAGAAAAGGCTAAGTTTAACCGATTGAGGTATAATGTGTTAAAGGTTTTACCTTATGCAATGTATGCCCGACGCAAATTTCAGGAATTACAAATGAACCTGGCCAATGTGAAGAGCAGAAAGGAAAAGAGGGTAATGATCAAGGCATTTGAAGGAGAAATTAAAGATATGTTTAACCGGGAGGTAAAAAATCTGACTATTACCCAGGGTGGAATATTGATCAAATTGATAGACAGGGAAACCGGTACCAGCAGTTATGATCTATTAAAGGATATGAAGGGTGGAATCACTGCCTTTTTCTATCAATCAATCGCAAGGATTTTTGGCAATAACCTAAAAAATACCTACGATCCTCAGGAAGATCGGGATATTGAAGCCATCATTCAGTCTTCAGGATATTACTCATATAGTTATTTATGAACAAAAAATCTGTTTATCAGTTCACTGTTCAGAAGCTGAATGGTGAACATATGAGTTTAGGTATTTATGCAGGTAAGGTTTTGCTTATAGTAAATATTGCTTCAGAATGTGGTTTTACACCGCAGTTAAAGGACCTCGAAAACCTTCGGAAGGACTATGAGAGTGAAAATTTTGAAATTTTGGCTTTCCCATCCAATGATTTTGGTGGACAGGAACCTCTGGAAGGTTTTGCTTTGGGTGATTTTTGTGAAAAGAATTATGGTGTGAGTTTCCCGGTTTTTGAAAAGATCAGGGTTAGAGGTGACTATGCACATCCCCTGTACAAATTCCTTTCAGATAAGAAGGTTAACGGGCATGTTGGTGCTTTGCCCAGATGGAATTTTCATAAATATCTGATTAACACCCGGGGCGAGACGGTTGATTTCTTTTATCCCTTCACCAAGCCCAATTCTTCAAGAATCAAAAAGAGGATCAACAAATTGCTGATTACAGAGAAACTATGAAATTAGATCTGCTGGTTTTTGCTGCTCATCCTGATGATGCAGAGTTAGGATGTTCCGGAACCATACTGAAATATATTGCTGCAGGCAAAAAAGTTGGCATCGTCGACTTAACCCGGGGCGAATTAGGTACACGCGGGACAGCAGAGACCCGCGATGCAGAAACAGTAGAATCAAACCGGATTCTTGGCTTACATGTCAGGGAAAATTTGGGAATGAGAGATGGATTTTTTCAAAATGATGAAAAACATCAGTTAATGATCATTCAGATGATCAGGAAATACACTCCAGAAATTGTATTAAGTAATTCACTGCATGACCGGCATCCTGACCATGGCAAGGGGGGGGATCTGGTTAATGATGCATTTTTTCTTTCCGGACTCCCAAAAATAAAAACAGAGATAGATGGTAAAGAACAACAGGCATTCAGACCCCGTTTACTACTTCAGTATATACAAGACAGGTATATTGAGCCGGATATTTTGATTGATGTTACTGATTTCTGGGATCAAAAAATGGAATGTATACGAGCATTTAAAACTCAGTTTTTTGATCCGGAAAGCGATGAAAAGGAGACTTATATATCTTCACCATCTTTTCTGAAAGTGATCGAGGCCCGTTCCCGAGAATTAGGTAAGGCCATCGGTGCCGAATATGCAGAAGGATTTACATCAAGAAAACTTCTTGGGATTGATAATATATTCGATCTGAGGTAAAAACAGGTTTGTACTATTTAAGAAATGCTCCTGGATAGCTCTAAATGGCTTTTTTGTATTTTATAATGAAGGTATAATACTTTCCAGTATATCGAGTCCTTCATCAATGTGTTTCTCATCAATTATCAATGCAGGCCTGAATCTTATTGTCTTTTCACCACAACCAAGAAACATTGCATTTTTTTTCATTCCGGCACTGATGAACCTGTCGCGCATGCCCTTATTCTGAAAATCAAATGCAGTGAGAAGTCCCCGGCCTCTGACATTTGCTATTTTATTCTGTTTTTCGGAGATCTTACGCAATCGTTCCTGAAGGTAGTTACCGGTGATGCTGGCATTACTAAGTAAATCATCTTCTTCAATGATTTCAAGAATGCGTGTCGACCTGACCATGTCGACCAGGTTCCCACCCCATGTTGAATTAATACGGGAGGGTACTTTAAAAACATTGCTTTCAATTTCATCAACTTTATTTCCGACCAGAATTCCGCAGACCTGCATTTTCTTGCCAAATGCCAGGATATCGGGACGAGCCTTTGGCCCAAAGTGCTGATGCGCCCAGAATTTACCTGTGAGCCCAACACCTGTTTGAACCTCATCATAAATCAAAAAACATTCGTTTTCATCTGAAATCAGCCTTAATTGTTCAAGAAATTCCTGGCGTAAATGATTGTCGCCTCCCTCTGATTGAATGGGTTCGATAATTATGGCGCAAATATCATCCTTGTTATCAATAAATGCCTGCCGGATCTGAGCCAGGGAAAGGACTTCCCTTTTCTTCAAATCCTCATAGCCCTCATCTGTAAACGGGAATTGAATAGAGGGGACACTTACCCTGGGCCAGTCAAAATGAGCAAACCATTTAGTTTTATCGGGAATAGTATTGGTTAAGCTCATTGTATAACCGGTTCGGCCATGAAATGCCATTTCAAAATGCAGTACCTTATGCCCACGTTCTCTCGTGTATCCCTTCTGAAAATTTTTCTGAACTTTCCAGTCCATAGCTACCTTAAGGGCATTTTCTATTGCTAGTCCGCCACCAGCAATAAAAAAAGCATGGGGAAGATAATCCGGAATGCCAACACGTGAAAAAGTTTTAACAAATTGAGCGTATTGGGTCGTATAAATATCTGAGTTGGAAGGATTGGTTAATGCAGCCAGCATCAGACTTTTTTTGAACTCCTCATCATTTACCATTTTGGGATGATTATAACCCAAAGGAACCGATGCGAAACAGGTAAAAAAGTCTAATAATGTACGCTCATTTTTGGAGTCGTAGATATAAACACCATTGCTTTTTTCCATGTCGAAAGTAAGGTCATAACCATCGGCGAGGATATGTTTGCTGAGTGTTTCCTGAACTTTTTCTGGTGAAACTGATAGTTTATACATAAGCTTAGAATAAGTTCAAAAATACTAAAATACGCCCATATGAGCAAATTTCGGGGTTTTGCAAAGTTTTTATCGAAAAATAGGTTTAAAACGTTTAAAGCTATTTTTTTGAACTGATGATCTTTTTAGTATTATTTTTGAACCTTAAAAATCGAGGCAAACAGGAGAGAGTTCTGTCATAAATCTGGTCATTAATATCATTAATGCACATCGCCTAAAAAAGGCTGTTTCAAGAATTTAAATCGGTCTGCCATTCCCAATATCCCGGTAATTCCTCCGGTATGAACTACCAATATCCGAGATCCCCTGGCAAAATAATCTTTTGAGATCAGATCATAGATTGCAAAGAGCAGTTTTCCGGTGTAAATGGGGTCGATTAATATGCCTGTAGAACTTGTAAAATCTTTAATAAATTCCAGAAGTTCATCGCTGGTTTTTGCATATCCTCCAAAATGGTAATTCGGGTGAAATTCAAATAAAGCTCCTGCAGTATATTTTTCAATGTCTTGTTTAAGAATATCTGCTCCTTTCAGAACGGGAATGACATGCATTGCAGTTCGAAGAGACTTATTCTTTATTCCTGAAAGAATGCCCGCAGCAGTGGTACCGGTGCCTGCAGCGCAGAAGAGGTGGTCATAGACTTCCGAAAGCTCATCGATCAGTTCTGAACAGCCTTTTGCGCCTAAGCTGCCTGATCCGCCTTCATCAATAAAAAAAGCATCGGGGTCATTGTTGAAGTATTTTTTATACAATGCGGTCTTATCACGATAGTTTTCACGGTCTACAAAGAGGATTTGCATACCGAAGAGTCTGCAAAGTAAGAGAGTCTCATTTTCGACATTTTCGCCTCGCACAATTCCAGTGCTCCTAAAGCCAAATTTTGCTGCTGCGCAGGCTGTGGCAAGCAGATGATTGGAATGGGCTCCGCCAAAGGTGACCAGATGCTTTTTTTGGAGTTTTTCAGCCTCCAGAAGGATATATTTAAGTTTACGCCATTTATTACCTGAAATGAAGGGATGAATCATATCATCCCTTTTTATGAATAGCTGAACTCCCTTTGAGCTGAATAGCGGGTTAGATATTTCTTCAACCGGACTATAAACTGGAAGATCAATCATCAGAGAATAATGGATCTATTTACCTAAACCAAAGCCAATACCACCGTTAAACGAATTATACTCGGCCATACTGTATGATCCGTAAATCCTGAAAAATGCAAGGTTTAACTGAAAACCAATATTTGTTCTGAATCCGCTGATATCAGTTTGTTTAATATTGATAGGGTCGGTAAACACAGTGTATGTTCTCTGGCCCAAAGGTGTTACTCCGCTGATTATGGGATAGTTACCTTTCATTCCTGCATCAGTTTTTGCAGAATTGTGGCCCAGACTAATAAAAGGGGTAAATAGTAGAATTCTCTTTGAAATGATCAATTCAGTATTGATGCCTGAGAATTTAGCCTCTACTCTCTGATTTGAAAAATTGTTGGGTTGAGTTGCTGAAGCAGGTACAGCATTAGAAGGCGCCGGTACATTTAGTGGTACTTCATAATTAAATTGTGTGTATCCTGCAGCCAGGGCGATATCTATCGGTAGAATTTTATCAGCCATGCCTGAAATTAAGGGAATCAATTCAACCTTAAGTCCGGCACCAAACATTCCGATAGAACCGAAATCGCTGCTAAGTTTAACTGTGGGCATTGCTCTGACACTTAATTCGAGCCCTCTGGGAAGCCCGATAGATCCCTGAAGCTGCGGTGCAGGAATTAATCCGATGCCTGTTCCTCCGGGCAATGTGAATGATTCTAATGCCTGATTGTTGTTGTCATATACCGTTAACTGGGTGCTGTTGTTCTTTGAACCTGAGAGTGTAGGAGCTATGGTTTGTGCCGGATTAGCAGGCCTTACATTATTGGATAAACCAATTTTGGTCACGTCAAAGCTCTCATCCGGTTGCGGGACTACCGCTCCGGTTATGCCGAAACGAAGGTCAAATCTCAGCAGATTTTTTGAGTGAGCTGTATTATTCCACCCGGAATTTAATCCGACACCCAAGCCTTTAAAAAGAGGTTTTAGGTAAGCCTGAGCTAGTTTGGTAGCATCCGCAGGACTCGATTTTATGAGACCGGATACATCACTTTGAGAATATACGAAGCCCGGTAGTGCTAGTAATAGACCTATAATAGCGAGGCGGTAGTGTAAATGATTTTTCATAAATAGAATATTTTGTTTTCGGTATAAAGTTAAGGTCTTTTGTTTAAAGCAGGTCTTAAATAGATGTTAATTCAAGATTTAACAAGAAATTAAATATACGGGAATATGGATGAATGTTTATGCCGCGTTTTCCCTGCAAAGATTTAATTTTGCAGCATGCTAGAGGATAATCAGGAATTAGAGGAGCAGGATCTGTATGAACACCTGCGAATCGTTGTGGATAAAGGTCAGTCATTATTGAGGTTAGATAAATTCCTGATCATTCGTACCGAGAATACCTCCCGTAACCGGATTCAGAATGCCATTGATGCTGGTAATGTTTTAGTGAATGAGAAAGTCGTAAAGGCCAGCTATAAGGTAAAGCCACTCGACGTCATTTCAATGGTATTGCCACATCCGCCCCGTGATACTGAAGTTTACCCTGAAAATATTCCTATAGACATTATTTACGAAGATGATGACGTGATTATGGTCAATAAGGCTGCCGGAATGGTCGTTCATCCCGGTTTCAATAATTATACCGGTACTCTGGTTAACGCACTGGTCTATCATGCACAGCAATTACCCCAATTGCCCGGGAATGAAGGGAGACCGGGTTTAGTACATCGGATCGATAAAGATACCTCCGGTCTATTGTTAGTGAGTAAAAATGAATGGGCGATCACTTTTCTTGCCAAGCAGTTCTTTGATCATAGTATCACCCGAAAATACCTGGCTCTTGTTTGGGGAGACCTGACCGATGACGGATCAATTAAAGGATATATAGGTCGCAGTGTTAAAGACCGCAAAGTGATGGCTGTTTATGATGATGAAGAAAAGGGCAAATGGTCAGTTACACATTATAAGGTACTAGAGCGCTTCAATTATGTTACACTTATAGAATGTGAGTTGGAAACCGGCCGGACACATCAGATCAGAGCGCATATGAAACATATCGGTCATCCTTTGTTTAATGACAGTGCCTATGGCGGCGACCGGATTTTAAAGGGTACTATTTTTAATAAATACCGGCAGTTTGTTGAAAATTGCTTTGAAATAATGCCCAGACAGGCTCTGCATGCTAAGTCATTAGGTTTTATTCATCCTGCTACCCGAAAATTTGTTCACTTTGAAACAGAGCTACCGGCTGATTTTTATGCAGTGCTGGAGAAGTGGCGTAATTACATTAAGGAATAAATATGAGTGTTGAGTATATTAATTTTAACGGAAGTGTTCTTCCTGCAGATCAGCTGATATTTAAAGCAAATAATCGGGGTTTTCGATATGGGGATGGGCTTTTTGAATCTATGCGCTTTATAAAAGGGAAATTGAAATTTCCCGAAATGCATATTGAAAGAATTCAAAAGGGGATGAAAATGCTCAGGTTCGATAATTGTTCTTTAATTGATACCTGGTTTATCCGAGAGAAGGTTGAAGAACTTGTAAGAAGGAACAGGACAGGGGCTGATGCAAGGGTCAGATTGACTGTTTTCCGTGATTCGGAGGGTTTATACAGTCCTGTTTCGAATAAATTTGGTTATGTTCTCGAAATTCAGAAACTGGATGAAAGTCAGTATGTTTTGAACAAAAAGGGGCTCATAATTGATGTTTACGATGAAATTCCAAAACCGGTGAACGCACTTTCTAATTTGAAGACCTGCAATGCAATGATCTACGTGCTGGCAGGGATTTATAAGAACCAGAATGCTATCGATGAGGTACTGATTCTAAATCAGCATGGATTTCTTTGTGAATCTATGAGCAGCAATGTGTTTGTGGTATATGACCGCAAATTATACACTCCTTCGTTGAATGAAGGCTGCATTGCAGGCGTAATGCGGCAGGTGGTGATGCGGCTTGCTAAAGAGAACAATATCGAACTTGTTGAGGCACAAATCAATCCTGATATTTTAAATGAAGCTGATGAAGTGTTTTTAACCAATGCTGCCAAGGGCATTCAATGGGTAATGGGATATAATAATAAGAGGTATTTCAATGAGGTATCCAGGTTCCTGAGTGAGAAGCTGAATTTGCTTTGACGGAAATTGGAAATAGGATCGGGAGATTTATATTACAGTCTGATACCTCTTAAAAACTCATCCACTTTCATTCGCTTTTTGCCTTCAAGTTGTAATTCCAATACTGAAATCAAGCCATCGCGGCAGGCAAATTTGAGATAGGTTTTATTATCAGTTATGACATCGCCGGGCTTCCCGGTAATTGGTTGCTCTTCAGCAGTTGCGCTGTAAATTTTTAGTGTTTTGTCCTGTAAAGTGCAAAATGCTGCTGGATGCGGACTTAATCCCCTGATCAGGTTATAAACATCATTAACCGGGCGATCCCAGTTGATCAGACAATCTTCCCTGAATATTTTTGTTGCCTTTTTAAGTTCATGTTCCTGATGAGTGTTTTGCGGCATCTCCTTATATTTTCCCGCTTCAATTGCCTTTACAGTTTTTACGAGTAATCCGGCACCAATTACCATTAGTTTATCATGCAGGTCGCCGGCTGTATCATCATCTTCAATGTCAACTTCTTCTGCAAATAAAAGATCACCTGTATCGATTTCCTGTTTCAGAAAAAATGTGCTTACACCACTTCGTTTCTCCCCGTTAATAATTGCCCAGTTGATTGGCGCTGCACCCCGGTATTGGGGCAGGAGGGATGCGTGTAAGTTGACAGTGCCTTTTGAAGGCATATTCCATACCAATTCAGGCAACATTCTGAATGCAACAACTATCTGTATGTCAGCATTTAATGATTTTAGTTCGGCTAGAAAATCAGGATCTTTCAATTTTGCAGGCTGAAGGATTTTCAATCCCTTTTCAACAGCAAATCTTTTAACCGCAGATTCGCTTATCTTTTGTCCTCTGCCTGCAGGTTTATCTGGTGCAGTAATAACTCCCACAATATCAAAATCGGCATCCAGGAGCGCACTTAAGGAGGCGACTGCGAATTCCGGGGTGCCCATGAATACTATTTTCATAATGAGGTTTGAGGTTTGAGGTATGAGGACTGAGGACTGAGGTATGAAGTATGAGGTAGTCCTCACGACTTCCGACTTCTGACCTCCGACTTCTGACCCTACTGATAAAGCAAATATTTCTTTCTTATAATCTTGTATTGAGAGAGTCCGGGTTCCCAGCTCTGGCGGATTTCCTCCTCGGATTTGCCGGCAATGATCTGTTGTTTCAGATCATATGTTCCGGCAAGCTTATCAAAATTACCCATTTGATTGCTTTGCTTGAAATCGAAAAACTTCTCTTTGTACGGATAAGCTTTATAAAGCTCTATCAACCAGCTAAGATTGATCTTCCCTTCTTTCCTGATCTTATTGGTATTATACTGCCTTAAGTCGATTCCAAAGCAGTCTTTATTCATGTGCAGTGGGGTTTCACTCATCCCTTTTATACTTTTTGGCATAAATGAGAATTTGTATTTGTCCTTCAGGTCAGGATTTCCGAGTATGGTGAAAGGGAAATAGGTTCCACGACCCTGACTGATAATTGTACCTTCGAAAAGACAAAGTGAAGGATAAAGTAAAACGGATTGCGGGGTATTAAGGTTTGGGGATGGTTTAACCGGCAAAACATAAGGCGTAGCGTGGGTATAATTTGCAATCTTAATGATTCTGATGTTGCACTTCACTTTATTTGCCATCCATCCTTCACCGTTAAGCATTTGGGCATATTCTGCAATGGTAAGTCCGTGAGTAATTGGAATTGGATTATAACCGATACCCGACTTCAGTTTTGGATCAAGCACAGGCCCGTCAACGTAAAAGCCATTCGGGTTGGGACGATCAAGGATCAGAACTTCTTTATTATTTTCTCCGCAAGCTTCCATAACATGCTGAAGGGTGTTAATATAGGTATAAAACCTGGTGCCTACATCCTGTATATCATAGACCATCAGATCGACATCAGCCATATCTTCTTTTGTAGGTTTTAAATGTTTTCCATACAGCGAGATCACAGGTAATCCGGTTTTAGCATCAAAACTATCATCAACCTTTACACCTGCACTTGCATCACCCCGAAAACCATGTTCGGGGCCAAAAATCTTAACAATTTTAACTCCAAGTTTAAGCAGACTGTCAACTACTGTAGTGTTCCCAATGACAGAAGTTGGATTAACGACCATTCCTATCCGTTTTCCTTTGAGATAGGGAAGATACTGGTCGATCTGTTCGGCCCCCGTGCGTAGCTTAGCGGTGGATTTTGCAAAAGGATTATCCTTGCTTAATATCTTTGATTGCTCAGATTGAACTTCAAGAGAATTACATGCCAGAATTAAAATGGCGAAAAATATGAAATAGATTGAACGGTGCATAGTCAATATAAATTATTGAATATAATTAATGGTTGATTGTTCTTAATAATTGGTTCAGAAACGAATTTAAAAAAAATGCATCTTTGCTAAAGGTACAAAAAAAAGCATTTCAGGATTGAATTTACCCCTTTTCATTGCAAAACGAATAACGTTTAATTCTAAACGAACTTTTTCCAAGCTGATTGTGCGTATCGCAATTCTTGGAATCATGCTGGGTTTAGCGGTGATGATTCTTGCCATAGCCATAGTCAAGGGTTTTAAATCTGAGATTCGTGAAAAGGTGCGTGGATTTTCAGGGGATATACAGATATCCAAACTGGATCTGAATACTTCCTATGAAAATACTTCTTTTAGCCTTTCAGACTCTTCGTTTCAAAAAATCCTGAATCAGGAGGGCATAGAATTTGTACAATCATTTGCTACCAAGCCCGGAATAATTAATACGAATGAAGAGGTCGAGGGAGTTGTATTAAAAGGAGTAGGCAGCGATTATAACTGGGAGTATTTCAAGAACATCCTTGTAGCTGGTAATGTTATTGATTTTTCGGATACTCTTAAGTCCAGAAACCAGATCCTGATCTCAAAATATACAGCAGACCGACTCAAGCTGAAGGTTGGCGATGATTTTCTGATGTATTTCATTGAAAATTCCCTCCGTAAACGAAAGTTTCAGATCGTTGGAATTTACAATCTGGGTGTTGAAGAAGTCGATAAATTGTTCGTCATCGGGGATATTGGATTGATCCGAAGTCTTAATAAATGGGCTCCATCTGATGTGGGTGGATATGAATTGAGAGTTACTGATTTCGAAAAGCTTGGTGAAATCGAAGCCAGAGTGTATGAGGATCTTGATATTGAGCTTAAATCATATACTATAAAGCAGTATTATCCAACAATTTTTGAATGGTTATCACTGCTGGATGTCAATACTCAGGTTATTTTGATCCTGATGCTTGTGGTAGCTGTTATTAATATGATTTCTGCGCTTCTGATCATGATTCTGGAAAGAACAAATATGATTGGTTTACTTAAGGCACTAGGGGATACGAACTGGCAGATCCGTAAGATTTTTCTTTACAATGCCGCTTATCTGATTGCGTGGGGACTATTGTTTGGTAATATTTTAGGAATCGGACTGGGGTTGTTTCAGTCACAAACACATTTCTTTACTCTTGATCAGGCCTCTTATTATATGGATTTTGTACCGGTTCAATTAGATGTTCCTGATATTCTGATGCTGAATGCCGGAACCTTGCTGATCAGTTTATTTGTACTGCTGCTGCCCTCAATGCTTGTGACAAGAATATCGCCACTAAAAGCTATCAGGTTTAAGTAAATTATACTTTTCTAATGATCAGCACTGCTTTCTTGATCTGTTTTTTGCCGAGTTCCGGGAATGGATTAACTTCTTTAAGCACAACTATATAAGCGGTATTACCTAAGCGGACTACGGCACTGTCTTCGGTATTGTTCCCGGTATCGCAAAAACCCAGACATAGCTCAGCGAAAGCCTCTGCTCCTGAATTATCGGACATCCTTAGTTTAACCCGGACATTACCTGCGCTGATACATACTGCATTAAGCGGACAGCGGCTGTCATTGACTGATTGCAGTGTGATGCTCAAACCATTATAGTTTCCCTTCAGGACCATACTCTCATTTTCACCCAGTTCAAAAGGATTGTCAAATTCAATAGGGCTTTTTTCGCATGAACTGATTAAAAGCCCTGTAAAACAAACTATAGCTAACAGGTAATTATTGATGTTTTTCATAGGTTTTATGTTTATAATTCAATTACTCTTCCAGATCAATTCAATTGATCCGCTAAATTTCAGATTCTGATAATCTTCAGCAGATAAATACAGAATTTTCCCATCGCAGCCATACAAAACAGGCACATAATTTATATTCGGTTCACAATTGGAGATTATATAAACAGTTTGTTTCATATAGGTTGATCTGGAAATGTTGTAACATTGATTTAGTGCAATTAAACGACTAATCTCCTGTTCTAACCATGGAAGATCATTCACAGGGTCATTTCCTCCGCACAAACTGTTTGACTTTTCACATGATAGCAGCAGAAAAGACCCACATATTATTGCTGAAATGAATAGTAATTTGAGCTGCATTATGGTTTTTTTGAGCTATTAAAATTTAGTTTAACATTTATTCCTGATGCTCCGAATCTTAAATTCTCACTTCCAAGTCCGCCAAGCGGATATTTTAAAAAGGGTTCAATTGTAAGACTTTGTTTTTTACTCAGTCGGGTGTTGAATCCAAATGATAAATTTAAGGTGCGCATCAGATCAAAGTCTTGCATCTGTCTGCTTATTTCCTGATTGTTGGCAGCTGCAGAAATTCCTGCAAATGAGTTGAAATTAGATTGCTCAACAACGTATTTTTCGCTCAGATAAGTGCCAGAACTTAAACCTGCAAGAAAATAAGTGCTGCTTCGCTCAGGATTAAACAGATATTTTATGTTAAGAGGAATATCAAGGCCAAGAAGTTCTGCTTTATAATTACTCAGAGCTACCAGGTTTCCAATGATTGAGGCGTTGGCGCTCTGAAAAGATCCATAATTATTAGCAGGTTCATTTTGATTGTAGGCAAGACTGTTTTTACTCAGGTTTAGGCCTGTCGAAATTCTTAAATTCTTACTAATCCTGAAATCTGATGAAAGTCCGGCACCCACATTCACTTTATTCTCACTTCCATCTGCATAATTAATATATGAACCGGCATATAAGCTGAGTGAAAAGTTCTTTTTCCTGATCTTTTCAGAATTCTTTACTTTTTCTTCGGGTAGTTTTAATTCTTCAGTATTTGGTTTAAAAATTGGATCTGTCTTTGCAATTTCTCCAATTGCAAGCACCATAGTATCTGGTTTAATAGATTGTATTTCAGTATTTTGCGAGGATTTTGATAAAGTATATTCATCTGCTTTTACCGAATTTTTAGCAGGAATTGCAGATAGTCCTGATAGTTTAGAAATATCAATGGTACGATTAGCAAATACATTTTCACTCTCTGGCAATGCTGATTTGATGTTGGTGACACCATTGGTATCTAAGCTTAAGTTGAATTCATTCTTTGTTAATTTTGACTCTGAAGGAGCGTGGACTATTGGTTGAGGTTTCGATAATGATGGTGATTTTTTAATTCTTTCAGGGTCAGCAATCCGGCTGATTTTAGAGGAAGTATATTCCTGATTTATTTCCGGAATATAGAGCCACAAGCCCGAGAACAAAATTAATGCTGCAGCAGCCGAACTGATCCAAAAGAACAATGGTCTTCCTTTTTCTTCCGGATATTTCTTGCGCAGTTCCAGCCAACCCTCATTGGAGGCAGGATCTTCGAAATCATCGAAAACCTGGCGGAATTTAGCTGCAATTCTTTGATCTTCCGTTTCTTTCATGCTGATTGTTCTAAACTGAAGGCTAACCTTAATTTTTCTTTTGCCCTGCTTAAATTCACGCGGGATGAACTGGCAGGGATCTGAAGTATATTTCCGATTTCCTCATGACTGTACCCGTCTATCTCATACATATTAAAAACCATCCGCTGTATATTTGGAAGCTTGTCCAGTAATTTGCAGATGTCCCTGGCATTCAGGTTCTCTAAAGCCTGAGCAGGATAAGACAGCTCTGAGGCATTTTCGAGCGGACTCAGATACTGATGTTTCAGATCCTTTCTTCTCCTGTCTAAAGCTGTATTGACTACTATCCGGCTCAACCATGGTTTTAAATTCTGTTCATTTTTAAAATCTTTTATTGATTTGAAAACTTTAATAAAGGAGTCATTTACAACTTCCAGTGTATCATCACGGTCAGATAAATAGCGCATTCCAACGCCCATAGCATAGCTAAAGAAATGTTTATAAAGCATTTCCTGATACTTTAAATTGCCTTTTTTGCATTCCTGAATGAGCTCTGATTCAGAAATGTTGGATGCTTTTGACATTTATCAATCTGTTCTCTTCAACCGATATTGGTATAAACCGGGTAACATTCCCGGCTTAATGGAGCATGTTTTGCAAATTTCAAATTTACGTGTCAATATTAAACTGTCATTTTTGAGTTCATAGATAAATCGTCCATTAAGAATAAGGTTCCAGTCGAAATCAGCAGTCCACACATGTTTATCACTGAACTGTATTTCTTCCTTATCCACCAGGTTAAATTCTCCGGAACCTCCTGCCGGTATTCTTGATGTTTCACCGCTTGAAGTGTATTCTTTATCTGAAAGTCTGACGGATACAGTATTCTGGCTTTTTATTGTTCTGGTTTCGCCGGGGCCGGTAAAATAGTAATGACCGGTATAGTTTCCATCCAATAAGCTAAGATTGATTTTATCTGAGCATGATGCTGAAAGAAGGAAAATTGAGAAAAGTAAAAGTAATCCTGTTGTTTTCATACATAGTGGTTTATGTACTTAAGACGAATCAGGATACAGGAATGCTACATTGGTTAAAAAAAATATTTTGATCAGGGTATGGGGCCCTTGGAGCCGATTTATCGGATTTCAGTTCAAATTAAATATGAAAAATTAAAATTGAGCACAACAATCAATTCCATGTCATTGCAATGAGGCCCGCCTGACCGTACGGGCAGGCACGACGAAGCAATCTCATGATTGTAGGAGATTGCTTCGTTGCTTTAGGAGAATCGCAGTGACAAGTACCTTGGCATAGGTAGAAATCGTGGTACGTACCTTGGTACCACTTCTCTGGTCGGTGTTTCACCAACCATGGGATATAAAATTTCTACAGAGCCTACCGACTAGTGGGCAATGTCATAATTTAAGTGGCAGGAGGTTCTGGCTTTCGCCAGATCCGATAGCTATCGGATGACAATGCATTTTTTTAATAATGGATTCCGATCCTGACGAAAGTCAGGATCGGAATCCTTAAATAATGACTTTGGGCCAGTAGGAATGGAATATGCTAAAAAGGCTCTTGCTAAGACGCAGAGACGCGAGATATATCGCCTAAACGTATGTTATATATAGTATGCTCTTTGCGTCTCTGCGAGAGTTAAACAAAAGCAATTTATAAGTCTCTATAACATGTCATGGGTAATAGGCCCGCCTGACCGTTGGGCATTGTGATCTGATCGCAATAACAAGAGGCTGCACTTGCAATGACAAAATGCATGTTATTTTCCCTAAAAAATTATTCTGATTCTTTTACCCGAGAAGGCTTATTTTTGAGTTTTCGCTTCGTTCCAGAAAATATCCATTTCGGATAAAGTCATGTCTTTCAGATTTTTACCGAGTTCTTTTGCCTTGCTTTCGAGATACTGGAAACGCTTTATAAACTTCCTGTTTGTTTTTTCGAGAGCATCTTCGGGGTTGATGTCGATGAAACGGGCGTAATTGATCAAAGAAAACATCAGGTCGCCGAATTCTCCTTCAGCCTTCTCTTTGTCAATGGCCGTATTATCATCAGTATTGAATTCATCCCTGAACTCCCTAAGTTCTTCTTCAACTTTTTCCCATACCTGAGCTTTTTCTTCCCAGTCGAAACCAACACCTCTTGCTTTTTCCTGAATTCTTGAAGCTTTAATCAGGGCCGGCAATGAAGCAGGGACCCCTTCGAGCACTGATTTATTACCCTCTTTTAACTTCAGTTGCTCCCAATTACGTTTTACATCTGCTTCATCATTAACCTGAACATCACTGTAGATATGAGGATGCCTGTGGATCAGTTTATCACAGATGCCGTTCAGAACATCAGTAATATTAAAATCATTGCTTTCAGAAGCAATGCGAGTGTAAAATACGAGGTGGAGCATAATATCACCCAGTTCTTTTCGGATCTCGTTCATATCCCCTTCAAGAATTGCATCAGAAAGTTCGTAGGTTTCTTCAATAGTTAGGTGCCTGAGTGTTTCCATCGTTTGCTTTTTATCCCATGGGCATTGTTCACGCAGGGTATTCATGATCGTTAACAAACGTTCAAAGGACTTTGCGGGCGTATTTGCAGAAGGAGGTATTGGATTATCAGGCATGGTTCGGGATTAATGATGCAAAAATAGGATTTTGAATTTGTTATTTTGTGGGGAGGAATGATAATCAGGCTTTGAACAAATTTACATTTTTACTGCCCGCAACATTTCCCGTTTGCCCGGAGCACCGGGTGCTTTTTCATTTTCAAATCCCAGGTTTTTCATCGTTCTTTTCAGATCTCCTGTTATCGCATAAGTCACAAATACACCACCCGGCTTTAAGAATTTGGAAATGTGTTTAAGGGATTCCTTATTCCACATTTCAGGCTGATGAACTGCCGCGAAAGCATCAAAGTAAACAACATCAAAAAACTCTTTAGAATTGAAATCAAGCATTTTTTCAGCTTCTATTTTAAGTGTATATGATTTGCCAATCTGTACCACAGACTTTTGTGCTTCCTCGTATTGAGTTGTGAATGAATGCCATAGCTTATGATCGATATATTCCTCGTATCCGGTATCCGCAATCATTTCCGGTTTGAGGGGATAGGCTTCAATGCCGATATAATCAAGCTGAATATTGTTTTCAAGGCAAAAATCAGCAGTTATCAAAAAGTTGAGTCCGGTACCAAAACCAACTTCAAGAATTTTAACTCTTTTTACTCCGCTCTTTTCAAGAAAATATCGCATCCCGGTATTCAGGAAAACATGTTTGCTTTCCTGTAAGGCACCATGCCGGGAATGATAATGCTCACCAACTTTTTCATTGAAAATAGTTTTTGAACCGTCGGAAGTAATAGCAAAACTTAAATGATCCATGGCGGATTATTAGTGGAAACTGAATTAATTCACTTGGGTACCGCGTTCAGACCAGCGATTCCAGTTATTGTTGTAAGTATGAATTTCGGCCGTCTGTACACCGTTTTGTTTATAAACAGGATGACCCTGGTTAACCCATTCAAATATTCCTCCATAAAGATTCAGGACATTATTATAGCCTGCAGCGATCAGTTTTTCTCCTATTTTTTCGCTTCTGATTCCTACTGAGCAATACACTACAATTGTTGAATTTAATGGGATATCATATACTTTGCGCATATCGAACCAGAAATTTCCTACATGCCGGGCATTTTTTATGTGACTGACATTGAATTCATCTTGTTCCCTGGTATCGAGCATATGTAGGTTGTGTTTATCAATTTTTACGAATTCGTCTATTGTGATTAGTGGAACAGAATTATGGTATAGACTATCTAATATTTGTTTGTATTCCGGATTTTTGATCTGAGCGATCAACTGGCTGCTTAATAAACAAAAAAGAGTGAGGAAATACCTATGCATTCTCAGTAATTAATTGGTTAATTTATTATTTTGAAATTATAACCATAATAACAGCAATATGTTGTTTGGCTTATTATAAATCCCTTTAATTATGGTTAGGAAATTATTTCAAAAGTATAAAAAAGAAAAATTCTTTCTTCCTTGAAATTTATCATGATATCAATTTCTGAACAACTGAGTGACCATTATACCATTATATCCTCCATCCAAAATTCCTATTCCAACTCTGCCGAATGATTTATGCTCAATGTTTGCACGGTGGGTTGGGGATTCCATCAGACCCGTATGTGCAAGACTCAGATTCTGAGCAAAAGCAAGGTTCTCTCCTGCAATTCTAAACTGAATCCCCTCTTTTCTGATTCTATCGAAAGGGCTTTTTCCCTCCGGATTATAATGAGAAAAATATCCCCTTCGGAACATGTCTTTTGAATGTTTTCTGGCCACTTCGGCAAGCTCTTCATCAAAATACAAAACGGGTAGTCCCGCTTTGTTTCTTTCAGAATTTATCATATCGAGCATACCCTTCTCCAGTTCTTTTCTGGGAAGCGGCTCCAAAACTCTAAAGGGTAAAGGAATGATTTCCTTCCCATTTGGAAAAATAGTCAGGCTTCTGCCAAATTTATTTCTGAGATCATTAAGGATATGGTTGACACTTTCACCAGCCCAATTTGGTTTTTGTGTTAGTGTGTTGGCTATAATGCTTTGTCTTGCTTCCTTTGTTGCATCCCCGACAGGGTAAAGGAGAAAGAACAGGGATAATAAAAGGGCATAAAACAGTCCTGAAAACAAGCCGGGGATAATTCCGCTGAGTTTATTCAATTGATGTTCATTTTTTGATTCCGGTATATTTTTAGTAAGCCCGTCGCAAATTTCGTAGATCATACGGCTGAATAGGGTAAGAATCAGGATAAAACTTAGAGGTCTTAACCAGATGAGAGAAATGTCAAAAAGTTTATCAAGGAAGGTTGCGAGGAATTCTGAAAACAGTAACGCAGCTATCAAACTTACGAGCCATATGAATATCTCTGTTATGGATATAAGAAATCCTGTCTGCCAGCCGCGCCAGGCGGATAGCATGATTACACTAATTAAAATAAGGTCGATATAATTCACTGCCGGCATAAAAAAGCCCTTTGTTCGAAAATACTCAAACAAAGGGCTGAAATCCTAATTAACAATAGCTTTTAAGATAATATTACCATATTCTGATGCGATCTTCCGGCTTTTTGTAGAGTTTATCACCCGGCTTAATATCAAATGCATTATACCATGCATCCATATTGACAGGTGCACCAATTGTGCGGTAAGGACCCGGAGAGTGAGTATCAGTTACAATTAACTGTGCAGCAGTTTCATTCAGAATATTGCCTTTCCATACCTGCGCCCATGAAAGGAAGAAACGCTGATCGGGGGTAAATCCGTCAATTTTAACATTACTTTGTCCCTGCTTGGTCATTTTGAAGGCTTCATACGCTGCATTTAGTCCGCCAAGATCACCGATGTTCTCACCCAATGTCAATTTTCCATTAACATGTACGGTATCAAGAACCGTGTAGGCATCAAATTGTTCCTGCAGAGCGGTTGCTTTAACTTTAAATTTGCTTCTGTCTTCATCAGTCCACCAATTGCGTAAAGTTCCGTCTTTATCATACTGGCTACCGGAATCATCAAAACCATGAGAAATTTCATGGCCAATAACTGCTCCGATACCACCATAATTTACTGCATCATCTGCATTAACATCAAAGAAAGGGAACTGGAGAATACCTGCAGGGAATACAATTTCGTTATTTACCGGGTTGTAATAAGCATTTACGGTCGGTGCAGTCATTGCCCAGCGTGTTTTATCAACAGGCTTGCCCAACTGATTCACCATTTCAGTATAGCTCCAGGTTCCTGAATTTCTGACATTGTCGAAAAATGTACCTCTGTTAATTTCCAGTCCTTGATAATTTTTCCATTTATCGGGATAAGCAATCTTTGGAGAAAATGCGTGAAGTTTATCCAGAGCCTTCTGTTTCGTAACATCGGTCATCCAATCCAGATTTTTTATTCGAATTTCATAAGCCTTAACCAAATTGCTAACCAGCTCCTGCATTCTTGCTTTTGCTTCTGGTTTGAAGTGTTTTTTAACATAGATCTGTCCAAGAAGGTCGCCTACTGAGCCATCAGTTAAAGAGGACATCCGCTGCCAGCGTGGAGTTTGTACTTTCTGTCCGGTCAGAATTTGTGTAAAGGCAAAACTTGCATCAACAAAGTCGGAACTTAAGTATGGCGCTGAACTTTTAAGAACATTCCACTTCAGATATGTTTTAATATCATCAAGTGGTGTTACTTCCAGTAAGGAATTCAGTTCAGTAAAAAATTTTGGAGAGTTAACCAATACGGTATCCTGTCCATTAACCTTCATTAGCGGGAGTAAGGTCCTCCAGTTAAGCTTATGTGTTGTTTTGCTGAGTTCTGCTATTGCAAACTTATTATAGGTTTTATAGGGGTCGCGCATTTCAACCCGGCTCATTTGGGCGGCTGCAAGGGATTTCTCTAGATTGAAAATGATCCCTGCATTTTTTTCAGCCTCAGCCCGGGATGAACCCGTAAGAGTGAAAAGTTCAGTTATATAATTTTTATAGGATTCCTGAATCTTAAGGCTTCTTGGATCATTCTTCAAATAATAATCACGATCAGGCAGGGTGGTTCCTCCCTGAAAAAGTTGCGGGACAATATTTTTCACATATTTTCTGTCCTGTCCAACAAAAAAGGAAAAAAATGGGGAGCCGGCTCCGGAAGTTCTCATTTCAGCAGCATAATTGATCAGGCTGTTAAGATCTGATAATTGCGCAACTTTTTGAAGTTCTGGTTTTATTGGGCTATATCCCAATTTTTCAATAGTTATACTGTCCATACCTGCTGCATAGAAATCCCCGACACGCTTTTCTAATGAGCCTGGAGCGGCACTTTTATTGTTCGCTGATTCTGCAAGGATAGATTTCACAGCGTTGATATTAAAGTCGCGAAGCAGGTTAAAACTTCCCCACCGGGTTTCTTTTGCAGGAACCGGATTGTTTTTTATCCAGGTACCACTGGCATACTCGTAGAAATCCTCTCCAGGTTTTTTGCTCAGATCCATGCTTGCTTTGTCGATGAATAATGGCTTTTTAACTGGTTTTGAATCATGTTGTGCTGAAACCTGTAAGGACAGGGTACAAATTGCCCCGAAGAGCATTAATTTAATGTAATTCTTATTCATGGTTTTTTGGTTAGTAAAAACAGAATGTAAAAATAGCAGATAAAAGGCTGAAGAAGAAAAATAATACTATATCTACTTATTAAACCAGGAAAGTAATCGGCCCAGTTTCAGATAATTGAGAAAGAAGTAGGTAATATTTGACCATGAGATGATTTTCATAAAAAAAAATCTGATTGTTATAATAACACTTAAATGAGATTTATATTGTTTTTGTTTGTCATGTTTGTTGATAAAATTGCTAATACTGCATAAATTTTGCAGGTACTAATGGATTTTTCTAAAAAATCAGAACCTCCATATTCCATTAATACCTCCCAAAAGCGTATTTTCGCATGTTATTTTTCCCCTTGATTAAATGAGTATTCCAAAGACGTATAATCCCAGAGAAACTGAGGATAAATGGTATAAATATTGGCTTGATAAGAAGTTCTTCAGCTCTGTGCCTGATGAGAGAGAACCATATACTATTGTAATCCCACCACCCAATGTTACCGGAGTATTACATATGGGCCATATGCTCAATAATACGATCCAGGATGTATTGATTCGAAAAGCCCGGATGCAGGGCAAGAATGCCTGCTGGGTGCCAGGAACTGACCATGCATCGATTGCAACTGAGGCAAAAGTAGTGGCATCACTTAAGGAACAGGGAATTGAGAAGAAAGATATTAGCCGAGAGGAATTTCTAAACTATGCTCACGAATGGAAGGATAAGTATGGTGGTATCATACTTAAGCAACTTGAAAAGCTGGGTGCCTCATGCGATTGGGACAGAACCCGTTTTACTATGGAAGATGATCTTTCTGAAGCGGTAATTGATACCTTCATTCACCTCTATAAAAAAGGCTGGATTTACAGAGGTATACGCATGGTGAACTGGGATCCAAAAGGGCAGACCGCTGTTTCGGATGAAGAGGTTGTTCGTAAGGAGGTAAATCAGAAATTATATTATATAAAATATGCTGTTGTTAATCCTGAACAGGGCTATCCCGATCATCTGACCGTTGCGACAACAAGGCCTGAGACCATTATGGCCGATACCGCAATCTGTATTAATCCAAATGATACCAGATTTGAACACCTGAAGGGAAAGCAGGTTTTTATTCCATTGATTAACAGAAAAATACCTGTAATTCAGGATGATTATGTCGATATGGAGTTTGGTACTGGCTGTCTGAAAGTTACCCCTGCCCATGATCTGAATGACTATGAACTGGGTTTGACGCATAAACTTCCGGTTATCGATATTCTGAATGATAATGGTACCCTTAACGAAAATGCTCAGATTCTGATCGGCGAGGATCGCTTTGCAGCAAGGAAAAAGATCCACGTGATGCTTGATGAGGCAGGTAATCTCGAAAAACTTGAAGACTATAAATCACAGATTGGTTTCTCTGAGCGTACAGATGCTGCGATAGAACCCAAACTATCCATGCAATGGTTCTGTAAAATGTCTGAAATGTCTGGACCAGCGCTTGATTATGTTTTAAATGGTGAGATTAAATTAATTCCTGAAAAGTTTATAAATACCTATAAACACTGGATGGAGAATGTAAAGGACTGGTGTATCAGCAGGCAATTGTGGTGGGGACAACGAATCCCGGCATGGTATAATTCAAAAGGGGAGTGGGTTGTTGCGAAAACTGAAGAGGAAGCTGTTTCAGAGTTTAAAAAGCAGTTCCCTGATTCGGATTCAACACAAATCAGACAGGATGACGATGTGGTTGATACCTGGTTTTCATCCTGGCTTTGGCCAATCTCTGTTTTTGACGGATTTAAGGATCCTGAAAATGCAGATATCAATTATTATTATCCAACCAATGACCTGGTTACAGCACCCGAGATTTTGTTTTTCTGGGTTGCCAGGATGATTATGGCCGGTCATGAGTTCCGTGGTGAAGTACCATTCAGGAATGTTTATCTGACTGGAATAGTTCGTGATAAGCAGGGTAGAAAAATGTCCAAATCATTGGGGAATTCTCCTGATCCTATCGGACTGATCGAAAAGTACGGAGCTGATGGAGTAAGGGTAGGTATGCTACTATGTTCACCTGCCGGGAATGATCTGATGTTTGATGAAAGCTATTGCGAGCAGGGCAGAAATTTTGCGAATAAAATATGGAATGCCTTCCGGCTGGTTAAGGGATGGGAAGTTGATCCTGCGCTGAGCAATACCAATCAGCAGGCAATCAATTGGTTTGAATCTGCCTTTAATCAGTCATTGACAGAAATTGAGGACAATTATAAGCAGTATCGTCTTTCTGAGGCTCTGATGGGAATATACAAGCTAGTTTGGGATGATTTCTGTGCATGGTATCTGGAAATGATCAAGCCTGCTTATCAGCAACCCATAGATCAGGAAACCTACAAGATCACTGTTGAATATTTTGAGCGGATCTTAAAATTGCTACACCCATTAATGCCATTCCTGACCGAAGAGCTATGGCATGATGATCTGTTTATTACACGGGGAGAGATGGAATGTTGTATCGTTGCAGCCTATCCGGTAGCAGGCAAGATCGATGCAGCGCTTATACATGATATTGATATCATAAAACAGGTGATCTCTGAGATCAGAAATATCAGAAATACAAAACAAATTTCTCCAAAAGAGGCTTTGACATTAAAAATTAAGGTCAATTCGGAAATCAGGTATCAGGATTATTTTAATATTGTTTCGAGACTCGCTAATATCTCTGAATCTGGATTTGTGGTAGAGCCCGTTGCCGGAGCCGGTACATTTATGGCTGGTAAGGATGAATTTTTTGTGCCGCTTGAAAATAGTATTGATCCTGCTGCTGAGAAGCTGCGGATAGAAAAGGAAATTGAGTATCTCAACGGATTTTTACGTGCTGTGGAATCAAAACTATCTAATGAACGTTTTGTACAGAATGCAAAGCCGGAAGTAGTTGAAATTGAGCGTCAGAAGAAAGAAGATGCTTTGTCGAAGTTGAAAATTCTGGAAGCGGGATTAAAAACGCTGTCAGCCTTTTGAAGGCTGACAGCGTTCCAAACCCTGTCAGCGTTGATAAAGAACCCTGTCAGCCTTCAAAAGGCTGACAGGGTTTCCTTAACAGGTTAATAATGTTCTGATCTTTTCTTTTATTTCCCAGCGTTTTTTCTCGTTCCTGATTACATTCAGGTTAACCAGATGTACCCTTTCATTTGTGTGAACCCTGAGTTCACAAAGTTTTGTACTGATATGAGTTATATCCTGTGCAGCAACTTTTACTATTTCTTCGCTCTCTGTATCGAAATAGTTCAGTGTTTTATTACTGATCTCAATAAAAGATACTTTATGTGTTTTCCGTAACTGCCTCAGCAATAAAATAAAGAAAATAATGCTTAGGAATAAACTCAGCGAAAAAAGTGTAAGTGAATAAAAATAGAAAGTTACTGTAATGGCATTGAGTAATAATATGGATAAAAGCACTATAGCAAACTTAGAATTAGCAATTTCACTGTTTAATGAGCGGTGAAGGCTGATTTTATGCTGATATGTCATAGGTCAGTATGTTTTGGTATACCTATTACGTTTGATTGCCATTAAAAGTTATATCAAAAATATCTGATGGTCAATCTGTTATTAACAGCAGCCCCCTCCGGGTACACAAGCCGCTGCTTGCTCTGGCTTCGATGCGTAAACACTAATGCTAAAAATTCCTGTATTTCCTGATTTAAATGCCTGAAGCTCTTCTGCCGAAAGGTAGTTCTTCAGAATATCATCCGGAATAATAATTGGCTTTTCCTTTTGTATCCTCATATCTGTAAAGCCATTGATTTTGATCAGTTCGAGATAGGTTTCTTTCTGAATGGCTCCAGAAACGCAGCCTGCATACATCTCAGCTGCATTTTTAAGCTGCTCGGGAAGTTTACCGCTAAGTACAACATCGGATATGCTGAAATGGCCACCCGGTTTCAAAACCCTGAATATTTCTTTAAAAACTTTGTCCTTGTTCGGAACAAGATTGAGGACACAATTGCTCACTACCACATCAGCTATGTTTGATGTTACCGGCATATGCTCAATATCTCCCTGACGAAATTCGACATTATTAAAACCCAGATTTTCTGCATTCTGTCTTGCCTTATTGATCATGGCTTCGGTAAAATCTATTCCGATGATTTTTCCATTTTCGCCCGCTTCAGATCTCGCAATGAAGCAATCATTTCCGGCACCTGATCCCAGGTCGATCACCACATCACCTTTTTTGATCACTGCGAATTGGGTTGGTAAACCACATCCCAGACCCAGATCGGCATCCGGATTATAACCTTTCAGATCAGTATAATCATCAGTCATGATATTATACACTTCAGTGCTGCATCCACCGGCACCACAACATGAACTTTCATTGGTAGTTTTATCCTGCAATGCAATTTCACTGTATTTTTGTCGGACAAGTTCTTTGATCTCTGCTTCAGTTTTCATGGTATTTTATTTATATTATTGTAATATTACGATATTTCAGGTTAATTTTTTTTAGCAGCAGCTATTTGTAGTTTTTACGGCTGAAAGAAAGTTTCCTATCTCTTTTTCAAGCAATTGCCAGGTTTCCGGATTAATACAATAGCATATGCTGGCTCCTTCGACGGTACCCTTTATTAAACCTGCATTTTTTAATTCTTTGAGATGCTGTGAGATGGTGGCTTGCGCCAAACCAAGCTCGGTTACCAGATCGCCACAAATGCAGGTATTCGCTTTCATGATTTCCTGCAGTATAGCGATTCGTGCCGGATGTGCCAAAGCTTTCAGTAATTGAGCCAGGTTGTTTTGCTCGGCTGAGAATATTTCTGATTTGGTTAATCCCATAATTAATTGCAATATTACGATTAATATTTTATATAATCCAATTTGGGTCTTATTTGACTTTAGTACTACAAATTTATGTACATAGAGAAAGGCCAATTCATCCCCTAATTATTTTTTTTGGACACATAGTGAAGCACTTTTCTGTATAGTTCATCAGGCAGGAATGGCTTCACGACCACATCATTGATCCCACTAAGCTTTATCTCATCTTCAATCTCATTTGGCAAATTGGCCGTAAGCGCAATTATAGGCAGATTTATGCCTTTTTCCCTCATTTTTTTGCTGGCCTCAAATCCATCCATAACGGGCATATGAAGGTCAATAAGAACCAGATCGTGCTTTTCAGGATCAACCATGTTTAATGCCTCGAGTCCATTGTTAGCAGTCACAATTTTTGCGCCCCAGCGTTCCAGAAATTTTTGGGCTACTAAAACATTAATTGGATTGTCTTCTACTAACAAAACAGTGATACCGGTAAGTAATTTATTTTCTTCGGTTTGATGGTTCATGTTAACTTCTTGTTCTTCGGGGTTTTGTAAGCTTTTTTCAAAGGTTTGACTAAAATAGAAATTAGAACCTTTACCTTCCTCGCTTTCAAGCTGCAAGGTTGAGCTTTGTAATTCCAATATCTTTTTACTGATCGCAAGTCCTAAACCCGTCCCTCCAAAACCACGTGAAGTGGAAGAATCAGCCTGTGTAAATCGTTCAAAGATAAGTTTTTGCTTTTCCTTTGAAATACCTATTCCTGTATCTTTTATACTAAACTGCAGGGTGATTTCATTATCAGTTTCTTTAATTGGTATAATATTTAAGATTACATGCCCACGTTCTGTAAATTTTATTGCATTGTGTATCAGGTTACTTAGAACCTGTGATAATCTGGTCGGATCTCCAACAACCCTGGTATGTAAGGAATTATCCAGGTCAAGCCTCAGGTCAATGCCCTTATCACTTGCAGAAACCTGAAGACCACTGACAATATTTTTGGCAATGGACGAAATGTCCATTTCAATGTGCTCAAATGAAATTTTTCCTGCTTCAATTTTGTTATAATCGAGGATATCATTAACAATTGCTAATAAATTATTTGCAGAAAATAGCATCACATTTAGACCTTCAACCTGATCCTTTCGTGGATTCTCTTTAAGTAATAAGTGACTCATCCCGATAACAGAATTCAGGGGAGTTCTGATTTCATGACTCATGGTACTCAAAAACTCACTTTTTGCAATCAAGCCCTGTTCGGCTTCTTCCCTTGCTTTTTTAAGTGTAAATGAAACTCTGTTTGATAGAATTAGTGACTGAAAGAAAAAGAAACCAATATAACAGATGAAACTAGGAAATTGTAATGATGGAGAAATGTGCCAGTAGTTAAGTATCAGAATAATAAAGATGATCATTAACATCAGTGAACTGAGTAATGCATATAATGATCCGTGACGTTTTTTCTTATAGGCCTTAAAATAAACAAATGGTACATAGATGATGCAGCTGAGCATTACAAATATGAAGGGATTGATCAGTTGAGTGAAGATTACGGGGGGAAAGATCAACGAAATTAGCGCAAATGCAAAGCAAAAAATACTAATGGTTCTGACTATTAGCTTATTGACATCCCTGGGGTAGAGGTAATTTGTATAAAGAGTGAACAGGCCTATGCTAACAAACAAACTTATATATTCCATACGTATGGCAACAAACCAGTCGATGCCCGGCATAATCGTATGCATCACATAATTACCCACACCCATTATCCGATAACTGTAAACTATAGAATAGAGTGAAAACAACAGGATAGCTTTGTCACGGCTACCAAGAAGATAAAGACCTAAAAAGAAAAGACCACCCATGAAAAGACAGCCTGTTAAAAGCAGATCTATAGCAACTGCATGCATCCTAAATGTCTCCATATTTGATTTTCTGCCAAAAACAATGGATTTAGCAATACCAGCTTTAGAATGGGCAAAATTTGCAATATGAAGTACCATTTTCAGGGTATCCGGACTTTCGGTTATATCAACTGACTGGTATTGCCAATAGGGTATGAAATTTTCTTTATGATCACTTACCTTACCATTTTTAGCCACCTTTTTGCCGTTAATGAACAAACTGTAGGCAGAATACATTTCAGGAACAAGGATGCGAAGTGGTTCAGTAGTTTTAGGCAGAAATATGGTAAGTGTATAGCTCGCATATCCGTAGGATGGTAACTTTTTACCATTCAGTTCATAATTTTCCCATCTGAAAGGGAAATTAACAATTTGATACACCTGACCTTGAGAATCATAGTTTTTAGGATCAATTAACTGATTCCAGTAAAACTTCCATTCTCCATCCAGTGAAATGATATCAGTAAGGGATGATCTACGCAGATCAAGAATCCCATTTTTAGCATCAGATTTTGCATTACTTGGGTTATGAGACCCATACGAATTTAAATAAGACAGCAAAAGCAGTATTATATAAATGTATCTAAGGAAACTCATTGTCTACAATCAAATAGAATTTTATAATACTTGCAAGGCATCTGAATAATCAAAGATAATGGATATAAAATAATTGCCGGGTTAAATTTCTTTCAATGATGAAAGTTAGAATATTAATCTATTGTGTAAATGGAATTTCCAGGGAAGAACGAAATTTTCCTGATTTTCAAAAAGCGTTTTGCCTGCAAAGTCAGAAAGCTTTTTTAATGCGAATAATTCCCATGATATCCATAAGCTTCATAATCGGATATACAGGATCGATTTCAAACCATTTTTTGCCAAAATTTGCACTATTGGGGTAGCGATGGTGATTATTCTGGAATAATTCTCCAAGCATAAAAAAATCGAAAGGAGTAGTGTTTTTTGATTTGTCTTTATTGTCGAAATTAGAATAACCATACTTATGTCCGCACCAATTCACAATTGCACCATGAAGGGGACCCATCAGATAATGGATCGGGAGCAGAAAGTACATCCATTCTGATCCTTTTGGCACGAATTCAATATAAAACCAGGTGTAAGCTGCCCCAAACAGGAGTCTTGAAGCGATCGAAGATCCAATACGGTCAATTAATGGCCATTCAGGATAATAACCCTGAAAACGAGCCTCCGGATCTTTAGTACGCTTTAAATGATCTCTGAAGGTGATGATTGTTGCTTTCATTAATTGAAATACATCCGTAAAAAAATGCGGGGAATGAGGATCTTTCTCAGTATCACTATAGGCATGATGTTCTCTGTGCATCATAGCATAAGCACGCGGATTTAAAAAGGAAGCCCCTTCGAAAATAAAGGCCATAAAATAAAAAACACGCTCCCAGCCTTTCGACATCGTAAACATCCGGTGGGAGGCATATCGGTGCTGGAAAAAAGTCTGAAAAAACAAAGAAAGAAACCAATGGGAAATAAAAAAGATCAGAACAGCCATAAATACTTTAAAAATAAAACACAAGTAATGCCCACCTGTTTTGAGGTGAATTTAGAACGAGTGAGTGTTAATCAGATTAGAAATGGATTGTTTAATTTGATCCTTATGCTAATATATTTTGCTAAAGCAAAATATATGCATGAATCTCTCTAAAGATAGAATATTCCTGTGAATAATAATCACTTAATCTGGATATCATATTATTGATTTTTGATGTTTAGCCTGAATACTCAGGCAATTCTTCCACAAATTTGTAGGACTGCTTTTCAAAGTCTATCTCACAGCAGAAATGCTGTAATCCATTGCTTACAAGCAGCCAGTGTACCTTATGTATAAAATTATAGCGTGCAATCTGGTCAAAGGTGTCCTGGGTAATCTTAACTGTGGGTGCTTTACATTCAACCAGCAAGGTCTTTTCCCCATGCCTGTTGAATAGCAGAATATCAGAGCGTTTCTGAAGACTGTTTAGCCTCAAGCCTCCTTCCAGTTTGATCAATGAACGGGGGTATTTTTTATCCCGGATGAGGAACTGCACCAAATGCTGCCTGACCCATTCTTCGGGCGTGAGAACCAGATACTTTTTGCGGATCTCATCAAAAATATAGTTTATTCCGTTTTCCTCTTTAATTTTAAGGGAGTAAGAAGGGAGATTTAATGGGCTGGGTTTGAACATTGGAGTAAATTTCATAAAATGATTTTAATCTGCGGCATCCCACGGATATAATTTAAAAATATCAGTTTAGGTTTGAAATGTATGTTAAAAGAATCGCATTATTAGTAGTGCCCCGGGGGTAATTGAAACTAAAGATGTACTTATCCTATTTTCATCTCATAATTTCTCTCTTTTCTTTTCCTGCAGCCCGCCCGGATGAACCCGTTCGGACGGGCAGAAAAGAAACATGCCGAGGAGGTACGACGAGACCATGAGTTCCTTAAAAACAATAGTCAAAAACGAATAAATGCCGCCGCTGCACCTGATGCTATTAAAGTTATTACTTTGGCTAGGTCTGTGCCTACCGCACCAGCTGAGGCGGAAAAAAATGTTAACGGAGATTCTGTGCTAAGGCCAAAGCTTATGAACAGTCCTGTGAGTATAGGTAAAAATACTGCAGGTTTTAATTCAGTAAAAGAAGTATAAAAATTGATACTATCCCGAAGGGGAGACTGGCTTTTTATAGGACAATAAAAACATAATAAAGTAGGATATAAATGGCTATTTTATCTGAAAATTTATTTAACCAGACAACAGTGATTGCATTATTTCGTAATTTCGGAAAACAAAATGAATAGCCACGAACTTATTAAGGACCTGAAAAACCGGAAGTTTAAACCGGTTTATCTGCTGCATGGCGAAGAGTCTTTTTATATCGATCAGATCAGCGATTATATAGAAGAAAATGTGCTTTCTGCTGCAGAAAAAGGATTTAATCAGACTATATTTTACGGTAAGGATTCTGATCTGATGAGTATTCTGAATGCGGCCAAGCGGTATCCGATGATGAGTGACTATCAGGTGGTTTTGGTGAAGGAAGCACAGGATTTGAAATGGGGCAAGGATGGTGAAGATGCTAAGAAGTCGGCTGATCCTTTATTAAGTTATTTGGAAAATCCATTGCCAAGTACAATTCTGGTATTTTGTTACCGGAACGGCAAGTTTGATAAGCGCCGGAAAACCTACAAAGCGATAGAAAAGAAGGGTATTGTTTTTGAATCCGCCTCAATTCATGAAAATAAAGTCCCAGGCTGGATAGAGGGATTTGTCCATGATAATGGCTATTCTATCCAGATTCAGGCTTCTGCATTAATGGCCGAATACCTGGGGAATGATCTTTCGAAAGTGGCCAATGAGCTTGAAAAACTGATGCTGAACGTGAAATCGGGTGCTCAAATAAGTACGATAGATATTCAAAACAATATCGGAATCAGCAAGGAGTACAATGTATTTGAACTTCAGAATGCGATCGCAAGAAAGGATGCATTTAAAGTTAATCAGATCATTAATTATTTTGCAGATAATCCTAAGAATAACCCAATCCAGCTGCTTCTGGGAGCACTAAACTCATATTTTACTAAGGTATTAAAGTATCATTATGCAGGCGACAAATCCCCTCAGGGTTTGGCCAGTGCATTGGGCATAGCCCCTTTCTTTGTGAAGGAATATGAGCAGGCGGCCAGAAATTACAGTAAAGAAAAAGTGTTTCGGGTGATTAGTTATCTGCGCGAGTGTGATCTGAAAACCAAGGGCGTTGATGCAAGCGGAAATACTGAGCAGGGCGACCTGATGAAAGAGCTGATGTTTAAGATCATCCACTAAAATTTCGGGACTGGTTAATTAATGCTCCAAGGCAGGCTTATTTTCTGCCAATCACATGCAGATTGATCACACTTGAATGCGGAAAACCAAGGGTATTTCCGGGAATAATATCCATGGTGTTTCGCAAATAGACATCAATTATTCCCTTTGCCACTTTTGTTTTGGTGTCGATGAATTCGGGTTCAACAGCGACCAGAAATTGTTTGAAATGCATTCTGCCATTGTGATCAACAATTACCGAAAATGAATATTGGAAATCCTGATAAGCCTTATTGATATAGATCCGGTATTCGGGATAGAGGTATTCTTCAGAACGGTTGACATGGCCTAAATAGGGGTCGAGGCCAGGCTTAACCTTTTCGACACGGGTTATTTTGCTTTTGCTTGTCATTTTAACAGGATTTCGTGCCGCAAATGCACTATCCAGGTCAGAATTTGCTTCTATCGCACGGTATTTAATGAACAGACTATCTTCTTTGGATGGAGCTTTTAGCTTCTCAGCTGTGGTTTTAAGTGCATTTTTGATGTAGTCATCAGAATAAAGTGTCATCGTAATAGTTGAAAGATCTTCCATTACAGCCCTTGATTCCAATTCCATAACCTGGAAAATCAAACTGTCTTTACTCACATGTTTAACTCTAAACCATTCCCTGGCAAACTGAAATAAAGCCTTATGGCTGTGGAAAATGCGATAGGTCATGTATTGTTTCTTCTCAGGACTGTAGATTCTGACAGAGTCATCAGCATTGAAATAAATATTCCATTCAGGTTCCAGTTGAAATCCCTGATCAGTAAATGAAAGTCCGTTGTTGAAACGTCGTTTTACCTCACTGTATTTAATCCCTTTTATAGCTGTGAATGTCGGTGGTGCTTCTTCGTTAATCTTGCTGATATGACCACATGTGACAAACAGAAAAGAAAGAAAAACAAAGAAAGCAGGAAGCAAAAATTTCATCGGGATGAAATTAAAAAAAATATTCAGATATCAGACAGAAGAGCCGAATTCCGGTTCTGATGATCTATTGGCACTTACGCCGGTGTGTAATCAGATTCCTGATTATTTATATGATTTACCATAGTTCTTATGCGTTCATCTAACTGATTGGCTGAAGCTTCAAGCAGGTCTATGCATTCGGAATCATTAGAAGCTAAAGGTTCTTTCATCAGGGCAATTAAACCTAAAATTGATGCAACTGGCTGTCTGATCTCATGCGATTGAATGCGGGCAATTTCCCTAAGCGATTCGTGTTGTTTCTTGAGCTGGTTTAAACTTCGGTCAAGTTCCATGATATGACTTACCTGATTAGCAAGTGCACTGAGACACTCCAATTGCTGTGCTGTCAGATCTTTTGCTTTGGTGTCGTAAACACATAAAGTTCCCACATTGAACCCATCATATGACTTCAGATTTGCACTGGCGTAAAAACGGATATGTGGATTATTAACTACTACCGGTGCATTTGCAAACCTGACGTCTTTGGTCGCATCTTTCACTACCATGATCTTGTCAACCTGAATGGCATGAGTACAAAAAGAAGAGTTGCGAGGCATTTTTTCAACGTCTACACCCACCTTTGCTTTGATCAGCTGTACATCATAATCCATAAGTGTAATTAAAGCAATAGGGCTATTGCATATTACAGAAGCAAGCATTACAATCTCCTGAAGATCTTTCTGCCGTTCCAGATTAAAATCAAGATATCGCTGAACAGCCTGTAATCTTTCTACTTCATTAATGGGCATTTTTTGTTTTTTAGGATTATAATATTTACGTTAAAATAGCTGTTTAAGTTTTAATTAATGGTTATCCGGGGAATAACCCATAATTAAAATATTTTTAAGGATTGTCTAAAGCCTCTGTTTTACAAGAACTGACTGTCACACATCCAATCTTTTAACAGGTTAATCCATTGAACAGCACTGGTTTTGTTCTTCATGCCAAAACCGTGACCACCTTTAGGATAAATGAAAATACTACTGTAAATCTTGTATTTTAACAAGGCTTCATAATAAACAATGCTGTTTTTTACTGGAACAGCACCATCATCTCCTGCGTGGACCAAAAATGCCGGAGGTGTATTTGGTCCCGCTGCCAGTTCATTGGAATATTTTTCAAAGACTCTATTATCAGGGTTTTTCCCAAGTAAATTCTCCCTGCTGCCTCTATGGGTAATTCCATCCATGAAACTGATGACCGGGTAGATCAAAATGGAGAAATCAGGTCTTAAAGATGTATTTTTTGAATTTATGATCAAGGTTTCACCGAATCTTGTGGAAGCACTGGCAGCAAGATGACCACCTGCAGAGAAGCCCATAATTCCAATTTTTTGGGGATCAATATTCCATTCGGCAGAACGTTCCCGAACCATTTGTATTGCACGCTGGGCATCCTGCAAGGGCCCGATAGACTTATCCGGCATTATAGTGTCATTGGGGATTCGATATTTTAATACAAAGGCTGTGATGCCCCATTTATTAAGTTCTCTGGCTACATCTGCACCTTCGTGGGAGGCAGCCAGGATTTTATATCCGCCACCGGGACAAATGATCACTGCAGTACCCTTATCAAGGGATTTCTCAGGCTTGTAAATGCTCAGTGTCGGAATGGACACATTACTAATCCGAAGGATTCCATCTTTACCCATTTCAGACTTCTCTTTATTGGGAGCAGGTTTACTGTTTGGGATTTCAGCATAAAGGGGAATAATCTCTTGTGATTTCACAGTATTGATGTTAAACAAGATAATGGAACCAAGAATGGTCTTAATTAATGTCTTCATGTGTATATTTTTATTTTTTTTCTCCTGGATGATATCTTGATTCTGATCGTTTGAGTACATCTTCGCGATAAAAGGCTACGGTTTTAAACTTGCGGTCAGCATACCGCTGCATTTGATCATCGAAATGAACTGATTTCGGATCAGCACTCTGACCACCTGCAAGCATGCTTTTTGCCTGCACTTTTTCCCCGAATTCAACTACTGCAACAAAACTATTACCCGCAACTCCATATTGACGTTTAGTGCCGGAACCTTTCCTTGTTCCGAAGGATGCCAATGCACCCCAATCACCTGAGGCCATGCCGATTGGGATGCTGGGTAATGCATCATTGAAATTCTGGTTGATATCTCCGTTAATTCGCTGATAACGGTTAAATTCTCCCCATTCCGTCACTACTGAGCCGAAATCCCGTTTCAAATCGGCCAGACTATTAGCAAATATTTCCAGACGTTCATTTGCTGAGGATTTTGAACTCATGTAATTTACTTTCTCCATGAGGTGTGTCCCTGCGGGGATTTTTCCGGAATTGATATAAGTGTTCAAATAAAACTGGCTGATAGTCATGGCTTTTGATTCGCTGGATACTTTAAAATCCCAGTTTTTAAGCAGGTTTATGGCTGTTTTCATCTCCGCATTATTGACCGGATGGCTATCGTAAGCCTGTATTAGTCCCCTAATTAATTCCTCTGCTCCCGGAAGGTAAGGATCATAAGCAAGTTCAATCAATTTGTCGATAGTCAGATCTTTTGCCTTGGAAAGTAATGAAATGGCATGTACTCCACGGTAATTCTCAGGGGAGTATGACATATAGCCAGGATAGTTCTCAGGCTTCGGACTGGATGTGCCGGCACTTGTAAAAGGGGTGGAGTTACAGTTCTGAATCCAGCCGCTTGCCGGATTCAGGAGAAATATATTGTCCTTAAGATCGTGCAGGCCCTTCCAGTCGGTTTTAGGGTTACTGCCGTCAACAGGTTTTTTGTAATCAAAGTTTGTGTCTCTTTTAGGAATGAAATTCCCGTGGTAATAAGCAATATTCCCATCAGAATCTGCATAAACAGTGTTGTTCGATGAATTAGTTCGGATGTTCATCATCTTATCGAATTCATTCTGATTGGAGTTTTTAGTACGCAGATACGATTGCTGAAGTGCTTTGACAGGATCCCACATCATGGCGGTTGCCACCCATTTTTTTTCTGAGGCATGTGTTATAGGCCCATGATGTGTGCGGTAGAGCATAAATTTCTTTGATCCGATATTATTACCTTTTTTGTATTTCAAATCAATATCCACTGAGTCAACTGGCCTATACTCATTTCCATATTTATAAGTAATACCTTTTTTGCCCCTGACTATAGTTTCTTCAAATTCATCGATAATATCTACATCAGATGTTGTGTGCATCCAGCCTGTTTTTTCATTAAATCCCTGATAAACAAAAAACTGACCCCATGTTACAGCACCATACGCATTTAGCCCTTGTTCACTTTGTACATGAACTTCGCCCCGAAAGAAGAAGGAGGTATGCGGATTGATCAGCAGCATGGCATTCCCGGATTCTGTTAATTTACCCGAAACAGCGAATCCATTTGAACCACGAGGCTCATTGTCTTTCAGAAGTATTGAGCCAGTCATAATTTTGGGGATCATACTTGCATCCGGTCTGCCATAAAACTCACCAAGTTTTCTGGTTGAAACCTTTTCTATATCTCCTCCAATTGATCCTTCACTGAAATACATTGGCATCCAGGGTTCAAAGCGTGTTAACAATTTGGGTTTAACTTCCGGATGTTTTGCCAGATAGAAGTTGATGCCATCAGCAAAGGCCAGGCAAAGGTCTTTTAGCCATTGCGGACTATGATGATATTTGATTTCAGCTTCCCTCTGCGTCATGAATAACTTTGCACGAAGATCACTGTAAATAGCATTTTCACCTTCTACCTCGGCCAATCTTCCGGTAGCCAAGATATAATTCTGCTCTACACGATTAAAATCATCTTCGCATTGGGCGTACAATAAGCCGAAAACAGCATCAGCATCAGTTTTACCATAAATATGTGGTACTCCAAAATCATCTCTGATGATTTCAGTATTGGAAGCATGCCTGTTCCATCGTTCATTTTCACTAAGGGAAATATTTGCGGACTGTATTGAGCATCCCGAAATCAGAAAGTAGGATAGAATGAAAGTGATGCGAATCATCTGCATAGTATTTAATGCTAAATATAATGCATTTGAATGAGGGTAGACTGAAGAAAACAGCTCGGAAAAAGATAATCAGGCATTTCTGGAAGCGATTTCAGTCCGAATTTTCTTCAGGTTTGAAATGTTGATTGTAAAAAGTGGCAGAAAAGCAACCGGCAGAACGGTAAACACAGAAAATCCTTGGAGGTAGGTCAGATATACTGTTGCGGCTATTAATACAATCAGCAAACCACCGAGTGCTGCAATGGCGGTTTTTGATGTTTTTTCTTTTTTCAGGAGATCTTCCTTACTTAATTCTGTTAATGGCACCTGTTTCATTATGCTTATGGCTTGATTTTTAATGGTATTCAGCTCTAAAATAATGAATAAATCAATTATTTTTGGTTAAAAAAAATCATTAACGGTGCTTTCAGAAAGCGGGAGACGGTCAGAAAAACGCAGGGCTAAGTGATTTATCCTGGGTATTTTCATCATTGCAAATCAGCAAAGCTTCGCAAAAACTAAATGTTCCGCAATATTTTCTCCATTTTTCTGCCATTGGCTAATTCATCCACCAACTTGTCAAGATACCTGACTTTTTGTGTTAAAGGATTTTTGATTTCTTCAATACGATAACCACAAATCATTCCGGTAATGAGATGGGCATTAGGGTTTAATGCTGCATTTTGAAAAAAAGTTTCAAAGGTTACCCGCTTTTCAATCATCTCCAGCAGCTTGGTCTGGTCGAAGCCCGTTAGCCATTCGATGATCTGCAGCAATTCTTCTTTTTTTCTGCCTTTCTTCTCTACTTTGGTGAGATACAATGGATAGACCGAGGCAAAGATCATTTTTGCCATACGCTCATGATGTGTATTGTTGTTCATAGCTCATTTAATTAAAACTATTCATATTCTCTCTTCAGGAAGCGCTTTACTCGCACACATTATCAATATTTAAGGATAACAATCCTTTTTATTTAGAAAGGTCACGAGTTAAACCTTTCATGATTGCAATGTGAATGAGAGTTCGGTTCCGGCCTCTGCGCCGGAATCTCCTTAATTTTTATATGTTGAGTTGTCATCGTGTCGGAGGCCACGACCCCATTTTTAAATTAGATTAGTCCCTCCTTTTTCTTAAATATTGACATTGCATGCGCACCAGCGGGGTTTTAATCATAATGAAATCTGTACTTTGCAATTAAGATTTCATCATCTTTAACCTGATAAATTAATCGATGTTCCTCATCAATTCTGCGCGACCAAAATCCTGAATATTTATATTTAAGCGGCTCTGGTTTTCCAATTCCCTGGAATGGAGTCCGGGAGATGTCTTTTAGCAGCTCATTTATCCTGTTTAGCTTCTTTTTATCGGTTTTTTGCCAATACAAATAATCTTCCCAGGATTCGTCTACAAATATGAATTTCATTCTTCAATAAGATTTTTACTCATAGAATTCCCGGCTTTCAGTTTTTCAATTGCGGAATCCAGTCTCTTTTCATTTTCTTTTGAAGAAAGTTCATGCTGGGTTGCGCGCAATGAATTATATTCTGCTAAAGACATAATGACAACACCATTGTCCTTACCACGATTGATAATCAATGTTTCAAAGTTCTCTGTCACTTTATCAAAGTATCTTTTGATGTCTTTCCTAAAATCTGAAATGGATGTCGTTAGCATAAAGATCTGTTTTATTTGTACTTATTTATGTACAAATATACGTACATAAAATGTATTTGATAAATAATTTCCAGGTATAGTTTAAGGTGTAATACGAGCAAACCAGAGATATGTGCATCAGAAATGGCAGATGTCTCAGGATTGTCAGTAGGAAGGATGGTAATTATACAGGGATGAATGAGATATCAAATAAAGATCAAAAAGGAATCAAACACAAAGCTTGTCCGAGTTTGATCCCTGTTTCATCCCTGTTTTATCCCTGTTTTATCCCTGTTTTATAATTTGTCTGTAACCAGTAATAAACATCATCATAACAGTACATTGTTTTAAAGCCCGGATTTGTGTGAGATACAAGCGGCTAAAAAAATGCACATTGATTTTTATGAGTTTATTATCTTTTGGCATGATAATTTGCCTTTTTTTTATGTTAAAAACAGAAAGCATATGAAACCACAATTCATAAACGAAAGAAATAAACTTCTTGCCTCTATAGAAAGATTGCTTGAGGGTCCAATGATTTTTTTAGGTTTTGCATGGCTGGTTTTGCTAATTGTAGAATTGATATGGGGTTTATCGAGACCATTGGAATATTTGAGCCTTTCCATCTGGTTTATTTTTATTGTGGATTTTTTAACCAAATTTATACTTGCTCCAATTAAACTTACTTTTCTAAAAAAGAATTGGCTTACTGCCATTTCACTTCTTATTCCTGCATTAAGAGTTTTCCGTTTTATAGGTTTGCTGAGAGGTTTAAGAGGTATTCGTCTTGTTAAGGTGGTATCTTCAGTTAACCGCAGTATGAAAAGCCTTGCGTCTACTATGAGCCGAAGGGCTTTTGGCTACGTATTTCTATTGACCCTTGTAGTTACCTTTGCTGGCGCAGCGGGCATGCATGCCATTGAGAAAGCCCATCCGGGCTTTGACACTTATGGAATTGCATTATGGTGGACAGCTATGCGGGTTATAACCGCGGGGAGTGAATTTTACCCCAAAACTCCCGAAGGCAGGGGACTGGCACTTCTTATCGCATTATATGGATATGCAATTTTTGGGTATGTTACAGCTACATTAGCGAGCTTTTTTATCGGAAGGGATGCCGAAGAAAAGGATACACCTCTTGCCGGCGCGAAAGATTTAGCGGAATTGAAAAATGAAATTGTTGCGCTTAAAATAGCGATTGAGAAGATGACATCTAAAACGGAATAATTACAAGGACATGGTTTTAATTACTCCCTGTTTTGCTTGTTTTACCCGTGTTTCCTTTAGCAGTATAATTAATAATTTATATTTGGATTGTGGTATTTTCAGGATTAGCTCCATCTATTGTCTAGACCTCTATTCAAATTTTTCAGGTTGAGTTTTGTGATTTTTGGGCAATACTCGATTGTCTACTGGATGAGGCAAGAGTGTGATTTAGCAGCTATTAAGCGATCATTTTATTAGTCCATCACCTTTGACCTCCGAGAATTTTTCCAATTAAGAAAAACGCAAAGGGAGCTAAAACTGCATAGCCGATAATACCGATATTTCTAATTTGCATATTTTGAAGTGGGACACCAATTAATCCAATAAGGCTTAGAACTCCTGAAACGATTAATAATTTTTTCAAGTTCTTTTCAAATCTGTTTTTCTTAAAAACGGGGGCCACAAACAACATAGACAGCCCAAAAAACAAATCCCATGCAAGGATATCTAATGCATAAACCAGTGATGGCCATTTGAAAGAAAATAAAAATGAAAAGTTTTGCAATTTTGCCGCTTCATTAGTGTGACTAAGTGAAAGGATTGTAAAGTGAACACTAGAAGTAATTACTGTTGTAAAGCACATTAGTATTAGTCCTGTCAGACTATAAAATCTGTCAGAATTCGGAATAAATAAGTGAACGGCAATCAGACTGATTGCCATTGAGAGTGAAATCAATATGCTCAAAATCTCCATTATAGTGAAATAGGGATCTCCAATTGAATCATGATGAGATTGAAGAGAAAGTAGCCCCAGGATGGTTGTAATAGCATAAACTATTCCAAGTGCAAATACCATCCAACATGTGATCTGCCCTATTTTATTATTTGAAGAAGTGAAATTGTGGTAGTTCATGTGTTTAAAATGAAGCGTAATATGGATTTAAGTATGATGAAACCACAAACCGACCAATTCTTACCATATTCTGGTAAATTTCATCCTTTGTTAAATTTGCTTAATTGTATTAAAATTTCCTATGCTAAACTGAAAATACGAATTATAAAGGTGTTATTATCTCTCATAATATATACCCGGTTCTTCGGCTATTTCTGTTTTCTTTATCTTTGTTTCCTATTGAGGCTTAAATATTAGAATCAGCTCTTAAACATATAAAAGACAAAGAAAAAATGAATTATTGGTTAGTCAAGTCAGAACCTTTTAAATACAGCTGGGATAAATTTAATAAAGATGGCCGTACCTTTTGGGATGGTGTGCGTAATTATCAGGCAAGGAATAATCTGAGAGAAATGCGGGTAGGGGATCTGGTTTTATTTTATCATAGTAATGAAGGAAAAGCGGTAGTTGGAATAGCCAAAGTTGTTAAAGAATCTTATCAGGATCCAACAACAGATGATAAAAACTGGCTGGTAGTAGATCTTGAGCCTGTTGAAAGTCTTAAGAATCCTGTTACCCTGGAAGCAATCAAAGCAGATCCCCGCCTTCAAAATATTGGCCTGGTAAAACAGGGTAGATTATCTGTGATGGGGATGAAAGTTGAAGAGTTTGATAGGATTGTGGAGTTAGGGAGTTAGTTGATAATTGAGAATTGAGAATTGAGAGTGGATCACTAGTGTCCGGGGAAAGCTGTATTCATCTTGCATATACTATAATTTTGATATAACAGGGGTTTTCTTTTAAAAACGTTAATACATTCCCATTTTAATTTATAGCTAGCAAATTTGACTAGAAATTTAATTTTAACCGGACACTAATTGTGGAGAATTGAATTTTTTCTTTTCTGCTATAACAATAAATATCTTCTTGAGCAGCTCAAACTTAAAACTTATAACCTACAACTTACAACTCACTTTGGTTCAAAAACAGCGCCTTCAACTCCGTAGCATCATGCGCTTTCATTTTTCCTGCAAGGATTAGTCTTAGCTGACGACGGCGAAGAGCACCCTCAAATAGTTTTTTTTCAGTCTCAGTTTCTGGTTCAATTTCGGGAACGGAAATAGGTTTTCCCTCCTTGTTCAATGCCACAAAGGTATAAAATGCATCATTTGAACGTACTCTTGTTCCGGAAGGGATGTTCTCGGCCCAAACATCCAGACGTACTTCCATGGATGTGCTGAAGGCACGGGTTACCTTGGCTTCAATGGTGATTACATCGCCTAATTTTATCGCATGCCTGAAAGATACATTATCAACCGATGCGGTGACCACAATATTATTGCAATGTTTCTGTGCAGAGATTGCTGCTGCGATGTCCATCCAGTGTAATAAACGGCCTCCCATCAGGTTGTTTAAAGGATTGGTATCGTTTGGAAGCACCAGCTCATTCATAATAGTGAAAGACTCTTTTGGGCTTTTGGTGATTGTGCTCATGAGGCAAAGTTAATGTTTTCCGGATCATTCCGGATCTGGTTCGGAATGACAATCGTATCATTGCGGAAAGAGATTCAAATCAGCTGCAAAATTAAATTTAAAAGATGGAATTTTGAAAATGGTCTCGCATAGACGCAGACGCGAAATATATTTTCCAAAACGAATGATTCATATTTATGACTTTGCGTCTTAGCGACTTTGCGAGAGGAAATTGAGAGTAAATTGTCAGGCCCACCGTGAACCGCAATGCCTAATTTTTAGCGTTTTACAGTATTGATCTGGTTATAACCTATCAGTTCTTCCCATCTTCCACCCGGTTTGCGGTAATAGAAAAAGATCTGGTAATCATTTTCGGTTTCATAATGCGAGCCATCGAAGATCACATCATCCCTGGTTTTACCATCCTCACTCACCCAGATGTAATGATAATCAGTCAAGCCCTGTTTTACAAAGATCATCCCGGTAAATCGCTTGCGCACTTCATCATATTCAAGTTTGTCACTAAGGCGGTAATCGTTGAATTGTCCGACTATATAAGCACTCCCTCCGGGAGATGGTTTCAGTGCATTCAGAGATAAATAAACTGAGGCATAATCTCCATCCGTTCGGTTATCCCTGCCATCGGTATTGCGGATAAAAAAGGCACCGTTTTCGTCGTAGTTGAACGTATATCCTGATCTGTTTTCCTCAATATCTACTTGAAGTATTACTGTATTAGCTGTGTCCTGAACGATGCGGGCAACCTCTTCGGTACGGAAGCGCAGACTGCGTATATCGAAGCGCCTGAACTCATTACCGCCCTTAAAATCCAAAACCCTCAGGTCATTATAAACCAGTTGACTTGGCCTGATGAAGGTAGGACGCTTAAGAGTTTGTTCATTATCAAATCTACCATTCTGTAATACTTTGATCTTTGCATCCAGATAGGGGTTATTGATCTGTACCTGTCCGTGATTGACTAAAATATTGAGTTTCTGCATTTGATCGCGATTAGCCACAGTATTGGATCTGTTCAGTTCTGCTGCAATGCCGACGATTGGTTCTACAACAAAGAATCTTTTGGTAATCAGTATTTTACGCGGATCATTGTCCTCATAAACCTTGAGCAGATAATTACCCGACAATTTTGGTTTGATGGTCAGGTTAGGCAGGCTTAGCTCGTAATGGGTGAATTTCTGCAGGGTATTGAATGAATTGCGGTAATCGATGATGCGGTCTTCACTGAATCCGTCGACGAAATCAAGCGGAGAAAGACGGCTGCTGTTCCATTCAGAATCACAATGCTCAATAGAATAGCTGATATTCCGGCTTCCTGCACGTAAGTCGTCAAAGCCAAGTATCAGGTTATCCTGACTTCCCAGTATGTAAACGGGGATGGATTGTTCCTTGCTGCGGTTATAAAATTCTACGGATTTAATCTCAGGGATATAAGTATAATTCTCATATCTTGTTATATTTTGAGGAGCTTCGGCAGGACGTGCACGCACTTTTTTTTGCGCCTGAATGCCTGATGATAAAAGTAAAATGGAGAGCAGAAACAATAATTTCTTCATAAGATTATTTAAATGTCCCTGCCCCGAAATGGAAGTTGGGTTTTTATTTCCCCTCGAGTTCCATAATTTCTTCGGCCATGCGCTCCCATACAGCCTGAGCTTTCAATAAACGCGGACTTAATTGCTGATAACGCCTGTTTGCTTCAGATAGTTTCTCAGGGTCGCTATAAATTTCTTCTTTAGATAATTCTGCCTCAGCATCTTTCACTGATTTTTCCAGTTCTGCAATATCTTCTTCCAGCTTTTGAAGGATTTGGTTTAGCTTTTTAAGTTCATTTCCCTTATTCTCGATCTGAACTTTAGGCTTTTCTTCCTTTTTTTCCTCTTTTTTAGGTGCCGGGGCTACCGCTTTTGGAACATAAACTCTTTTGGAGTTCCATTCCTCGTATTCAGCGTAAGTTCCAGGGTATTCTTTAATTTCCTGATCCTCGATAAACCAAATTTTATTGGCAACATTATCAAGTAAATAACGGTCGTGGGAAACAACGATGAAAGTACCTTCATACTGTTTTAATGCCTGAATTAAGATATTTACTGAGGCTATATCCAGGTGATTGGTAGGCTCATCCAGAATCAGGAAATTTGCATCAGCGGTTAAGGCTTTTGCCAATGCAACACGCGATTTTTCACCTCCTGAAAGAACCTTGATCTTTTTGAAAACATCATCCCCTGTAAAGAGAAAACATCCTAATATGGAACGAAGTTCAGTTTCAGTATGCTTGGGAGCAAATGCCTGAAGTTCCTGTATCAGAGAGTTTTCAAGGTGCAATGCTTCAAGCTGATGCTGTGCAAAAAAGGTTTGGGTTACATTATGCCCTGTTTCGCACATACCGGTAAAGTTCTTATCAGCTCCGGCTATTATTCTTAATACTGTTGATTTACCACGACCGTTTGCACCAATCAGTGCAATTTTATCACCTTTTTCAATGGTTGCGGTCGCATTGTTTACGATGGGTACACCCGGATAAGATTTAGTCAGATCTTCGATCCTGATTACATGCCGGCCTGATTGTTTGCTGAATTTGAAACTGAAGTTAACAGAAGGGTTATCGTCATCCACATCATCCACCCGTTCCATTTTTTCGAGTGCTTTAATACGGGATTGGGCCATCTTGGCTTTACTTGCCTTGGCTCTGAATCGTTCGATCAAACGTTCTTCCTGTTTGATCTTGGCTTGCTGATTCTTGAACTGACCACTCTGAATTTCTTCCCTTAGCCCTTTTTCCTCTACATAAAAACTGTAATTTCCGGCATAAGGGATTAATTTTCCCTTTCTGGATTCAACAATTTTCTTAACCACCCGATCCAGAAAATACCTGTCGTGAGATACAATTACAATTGCACCTTCAAATGCCTGAAGATAAGTTTCCAGCCATTTGATGGAAGGAAGATCCAGGTGATTGGTAGGTTCATCAAGCAGAAGAATATCAGGGCTTTGAAGGAGAATCCGCGCAAGCATAACCCGCATACGCCATCCCCCCGAAAATTCTGAAAGTGTACGATGAGTATCTGTTTCACTGAAGCCCAGACCGGCCATGATCTCATGGGCACGATATTCAATGCTATATCCATCAAGAGCCTCAAACTCGTGCTGCTTGTCGCTTAATTTATTGATTAAATCGTCGGTATATTCTGTTTCTAATTTCTTTAATATAGCTTCAATTTCTGTGTGCAATTGATTCTGACGTTCAAATGCTTCCATTGCAACGTGCAAAATACTCTTGTCAGACTGGTAGGAAAGAAGATCCTGATTAAGGTATCCTATCTTGATATCCTTAGCCATTGAGATGGTACCACGGGTTGGTGCATAGTCGCCAACGATTATTTTTAACAGGGTGGTTTTACCGGTACCATTTGCACCAATTAAGCCAATTTTTTCTCCCGGTTTGATGTGCCAGTTTGCTTCGTCGTATAATGCCCTTGCACCGATCTCGAATGTTAAGTTGTTTATTGCAATCATTTGGCGCAAAAGTACGGATTTATAGATTATATTTATTAATGCTCAGGTCATACCTTAACAAAAACCTGAATTATACCCAGATTAAATGTTGGCTTGTCTTTTGATAAGACAATATCTAAACACTTGTTAGTATGAAATTAAATTCTTTTCAATGTCCCGGGGGTTAAAAATATCTTTAAAAGTAGGGGGACTGATTATAGGTCTCTTTTTGACTGCATGGATTCTGCTTGCTGCCTATGTATTTACCCACAAGGAAGAAATCCTGACAGCAATAACAACTCAGTTAAATGAAGATCTGAGTGGCAAACTTACAATAAAGCGAATGGAGCCATCCCTGATACGGGGTTTTCCGGGAGTTTCAGTAGCTCTGGAAGATGTTCTGTTAAGAGATAGTTTATGGTCAATTCATAAACACGACCTCCTGAAAGCCAAAAATGTATATGTGGCTATCAATGCATTCTCCATCCTTTCTGGTTCAATAAAAATCAGGGATATTGAACTAAAGGATGCAGAAATTTATTTATTGACCGATAGTTCAGGGTTACGTAACACAGAAATTTTTAAAAAGAAGAAGCCCTCAGATAATAAGGAAGGATTGAGTGAGAAGATAAACCGTGTTCATTTGAAAGATGTCAAACTGACCATTGATGATCAGCAAAAGCATAAGTTATTTAAATTTAGTATTATAAATCTCAGAGGTGATATTGACCAGAAGATGGCTGGCTGGGAAGGACACGTGAAATCACTCACAAAGGTTCACTTTTTTGCTTTCAATCTAAAAAGGGGAAGCTTTCTGAAAGGCAAATTGCTTGACCTCGATTTTGACATGACCTACAGCGATAAAACCGGGCAGTTGACTATTCCCATGCAGGAAATCAGAATCGATAAAGATCAACTTCTTATTGGCGGTAATCTCAATTTTGCCTCAGAAAATTCACATTATCAAATCGAAATACATGCCCCCTATATCCTGTTTAAGGATGCAAAGAGTTTGTTGTCATCGCACATCATCTCAAAATTACAGCCTTATGAAGTTGCAAAGCCTTTAGATGTTCGGGCCGTCTTGTCCGGAAAATTTAAGCAAAGGGGTGATCCTTTGATCAGGGTAGATTTTAAAGCAAATGATAATACCCTTAGTTCGCTTGGTGAAAGTATTACCGAATGTAGTTTTACGGGGCTCTATACAAATGAGCTGGTTAAGGGAGCAGGGCGAAAAGATCCAAATTCAGTCATATCATTTTACAACATGGATGGAAAGTTCTATGATATCCCATTTAAGGCAGATTCTATACAAATATCTGATCTTAGAAATCCTGTTTTCACCGGAAAATTCAAATCAGCGTTTCAACTAGTAAAACTTAATAAAATATTTGGGGGTAATACTTTTCAATTCAGTGCCGGTACTGCAGATTTAGATTTGGTTTATAAGGCCCCATTTAATGAATTGGATTCGGGCAGGCGTTATATTTATGGCAATATCAATGTGAGAGGCGGAGCGGCAGCTTACAATCCACGAAATTTACAATTTAAGGATATTAAAATGTTAATGAATTTCAAGGGGGAAGATCTGTTTTTAGAAAATCTGAAGGTTAAAAGCGGAACAACCTCATTGACAATGGGGGCTGTACTAAAGAATTTCTCCAACTTTTATTACACCGATCCACAAAAGATACTGATCAACTGGAAGATTAAGAGTCCGAATGTTAATTTAAATGAATTCATATCTTTTCTGGGTAAACGAAAGCAAGGTTCCAACCCCAAAGGAAAGCGTTTTGCTGGTAATCTGGATAAGATGCTTGAACAGGCAAGTATGGTTATGGATGTTGAAGTTGACCGATTGACCTATAAAAATTTTCAGGGTCAGGATTTGAGATCAAATATCACGCTGAAACAGTCCGGAATATTGATTAACAGGATGAGCATTAAACAGGGTGGAGGGAGTATGGATATCAATGGCAATATAGACCAAAGCGGCACATTGAATCGATTTAATATGAATTCCAGGATTAATAATGTTAATGTGCAGAATTTATTTTATGCATTTGATAACTTCGGACAGGATGCTATCACAGATAAGAATTTGAGAGGAACATTTTTTGGAAACGCCTCTGTCTCTGGTTCAATGTTTCAAACCGGCAAGATTGTTCCCCGTTCATTAAACGGAAAAGTTAGTTTCGATATTCGTAATGGTTCTCTGCTTAATTTCGAACCGATGTACAAAATTGGAAATTTTGCGTTTCCAAATCGTGATTTTTCGAATATCACTTTCATGAACCTGAAAAATACCTTGAGTATTTCGCAGGATAAAGTGAGTATTCCTCCAATGGAGATCAGATCAAGTGTGCTTAATGTTTATCTTTCAGGGGTATATAGTTTTGGTAAAGGAACAGATATTGGAATTAAAATTCCACTCCGAAATCCCAGGCGAGATGAATTAATAACAGATATTGATGAGAAAAAAGAGCGTTCATTAAAGGGAATAGTAATTAATCTCCGGGCAGCAGACGGAGAAGACGGCAAAGTGAAATTTCGCCTGGGGAAAAAATCAAATAAGGCAGTTGATTGATGTTTTGGAAATTAAACAGGATCCTGCAGTAATTTTGTTTTGTATTTTACAAACTTTAATACTAAATAGGTCAAAATAGAAAATATTCCTAATGATTGAAGAGTTTCATTGACGTTAGGCTTTTCCTTGATCAATTCACCCGCGATATCAAACAGACAAAAAATAATCATAAGAGCGGCAAACCCGTTTTTTTCCTGACGTAAAACTTTCTTCCAGTTAAAAATAAACTCAGATTTAATGAATAAACTGAATTTGGGAACGATTATGGGTGTTTTTTTTGCCCAATTCAAATAGATATCTCCGAATTTATGCTTCAGGAATTCCTCCTCAGTAAAAATAATCCTTTCGTAATAGAGAAAATAAAATAAGATAAAGGCAACAATGAACCAGAAATTACCTGTCAGCATTGCTATCCCTAGCCACATAAAAAAATTGCCCACGTAAAGCGGATTTCTTACTACGGAATAGATGCCTGTTGTATTTAGCTCATCCGCTACCTGCTGCTTAGTGTTTCTGCCCGAAGTGTTTGGGCGACTATAGCCTACCGTATATACCCTAATAAGGAAACCGATTATTGAAATAATCAGACAGCTTAATTCATATATATATTGTTGAATTTCTTTTTTAAGAATCCAATTCTCCGGACTTGATTCATTCTTTAAAAATAGGCATACTCCTATCAAAAAAATGATTAGAGGTAACACTCCACGATGTTTAAATAGCCATGTTCCCTGGCCTTGCATTTGTTCAGTTAAAGCCATTTTTTTTAATCTGACATTGATCTAGTGTCAAGTAATGTAAACTATATATTATGAAATTGCAAGTCTGTGTTAATTTTTCGTGAAGTAATTTAATTGTTACGAAAATTTTATTTGAGATTATATCCTGACTTGAATTTTACAATTACAGAGAGTATTTTTTTCAATTGTTAGAAATGAAAGTATAAATCAAACCTGTAACTTCGCCGTATGTACAAGCTGATCAAACCCATATTATTCCAATTTGACCCCGAAAATATTCATTATATGGTGACAGGTGGATTACGCAGAGCTAATCGCATATGGGGAGTTAGATCATTACTGAAATCTTCCTTCCAGCTAGAGGATAAACGTCTTGAAAGGGAAGTAATGGGTTTGAAATTTAAAAACCCCATTGGATTGGCAGCTGGCTTTGATAAGAATGCCACTATGGTTGAGGATTTGGCAGAATTTGGTTTTGGTTTTATTGAGATTGGCACAGTAACTCCACTACCACAACCAGGCAATGAAAAGCCAAGGATGTTTAGATTACCAACTGATTGTGCGTTAATTAACCGGATGGGCTTTAATAATCAGGGAGTTGATGTGGCTGCAGACCGTCTGAAGCGAATCGATAAGAAGGGAATGATTATTGGCGGAAATATTGGAAAGAATAAGAGTACCCCTAATGAAGACGCAGTTAATGATTATGTTAAGTGTTTTGACCGTTTATTCGATGTAGTCGATTATTTTGTAGTCAATGTCAGTTCTCCCAATACACCTGGTTTACGCGAGTTACAGGAAAAGGAACCGCTTAAAAACATATTGAATACTTTGCAGCAGCGAAACAGAAAAAACGATATATCTCGTCCGATTCTATTAAAAATAGCACCTGATCTTAGCAATTCTCAATTGGATGATATTATTGAAATAGTTAAGGAAACCAAAATAGCAGGAGTAATAGCTACCAATACAACTATATCAAGGGAAGGATTATCAACACCAGAATTGCTAAAGCATGAAAGTGGGGGGCTAAGTGGTAAACCATTAACGAAAAGGTCTACAGAGGTAATCAGATACCTTTCTGAGCAATCTGGCAAAAGCTTTGTAATAATTGGAGTAGGTGGGATACATAGTCCTGAGGATGCATTGGAGAAAATCAATGCAGGTGCATCATTGATACAAATCTATACCGGATTTATTTATGAAGGCCCGGGTTTGATAAAAAGGATATTAAAGAGCTTGTTAACGTTGACAGGGATCAAAAGCCGCCCTTCGTTTCCCAAATCCTAGTCAAATTTATAATCAAATCAATCTTTTATAATCAACGCTGACAGGGTTCAAAACCCTTTAAGCGTTTTACTAATCAAAATCAAAAGTCATTCCTGAATTAAAATCCTGCGTTTCAGACCATGTGTCATGAAAACTACTGAATAATTGCTGGCCCCCGAACCAATTCATAACAGTATCTGTTTCAAGAATTTTGCTTTTACCTTCAATCAATAAATGATACGAAGAATAGAGATAATTAATATAATCTTTAGTAAATCCATGTTTAACCGGATTTAGATGTATATAAGCGATTAATTGAAGTAAATAGTACTCTTCATCAACCTCAATTCTCCTGAATGGAGTTTCGAATAATCCACCCGTTCGTGAAAACCTTTTATTGATGGCTTGCGCATAGCTATTAAAAAGGTGACTGAATTGTAAACTGATTATCTGTTCAGTTGGATACTTCTTCTCCTCTTGTATAAATTTTTTCAAGGTCTCTTCAGATCGTGTACAAATCAGGAAGTGAAAATGATTTTTTAAAAGACAAAAAGCATAGGTGCGGGCAATTGGACTTATAAATTTTAAATATTTATTCAGGAAGTAAGTATAATTTCTTTTTTCTTTAAATAAAGTTTCTCGATTTATACCACGGTTAAATATATGGTAATAGGTATCAGGTGCTAAAGGTGCAGTGTTTTTTTTCATGATGATTCAAGACTTAATTCCAAAATGCCTCCAAAACGCTGACAGGGTTTTAAACCCTGTCAGCGTTTATTGGTTTTATTGAGATTTGAATTTAACCAGAAAAAAAACCGAACCTTGATTAGGCTTGAAAAAATTAGTTAACGGTATGATTTTGGAAATAAGCGGACAAAAAAAATCCTGGGCTGAAAAGCCCAGGATTGAATATTTCAAATAAAGCTAATTATTTCTTGGCTGCAGATTCAATAGCAGCAAGAACCGCATTGTTTTTAGCTATTTGTCCGGTAGCAGATTCTGCTGAACGGCTTCCGGTTTCAATATTCCGGCCTAATTTCAAAAACTGAACTTCTAAGCGTGAAGTTGTTTTATTTTTTCTGTCTTTTCTTTTTAAACGTGTAACACCCATGGTTTTAATTTTAATATTTTAATTGAGGTCAGGAGCGGGTTCGAACCGCTGTAAAAGGTTTTGCAGACCTCTGCCTAGCCACTCGGCCACCCGACCTTATGTATTAAGGAATGCAAAAGTAGCAATTAATTATTGCTACCCAACAAAAATTATGATTTTCTTCTTAATTCTGAGCAAAATATTGATGCAGAAATGGCAACATTCAGAGATTCAGCTTTTCCATACCTTGGAATTGTAACAGGAAAATTAATTCTGCTTTGAAGTTCTGTACTTATTCCATTCCCTTCATTACCTAACAATATAATTCCCTCCTGGCCGAAATTAGTTTCATAGATTGACTTTCCATCTAGTAAAGCGCCGTAAACCGGAATATTAGTCTGATCAAAAAAATCTTCAAGATTTGTATAAATTAAATTGACCCGCGACAATGATCCCATACTTGCCTGCACCACTTTAGGATTATACACTTCTGCAGTATCCATCGAACATATAATCGTGTTCAACCCAAACCAATCTGCAGTACGGATAATCGTTCCCAAATTACCTGGATCTTGTACGCCGTCCAGCGCAAGAAGGAATAAATTCTCAAGCTTTGTTGCGTTTAAATCAGTTTTTTTTGGTATTTGAACTAATGCAAGTATAGCCTGTGGAGTACTTAATGCACTTATTCTCGATAATTCTGATTCTGTAATCTCAACAGGCTTTATTTTTCGTGATAAATTGCCCAACTTTGGCATCAAATTTTCTGTACAATAAACAGAATCAATTACATAATCAGAATTTAGAAATTCATGAAATGATTTTAAGCCTTCAACAATAAAAAGGCCTTGCTCTTTCCGATTTTTTTTTTGATGTAAAGATTTTATAAAACTTATTTGAGACTTTGAAATCATACTTTATCTACCGTAGTTCCTTATTTACAAGTATACTGCTTTTGATTATATTAATCTTAGGATCGTGTAATGCCTCACGATATCTTGCAGAAGATCAGGCTCTTGTTAAAAAAGTGGAGTTGACTGGGGTGGATAAGCAATTTAAAGAAACTGCACTAACTTTTGTGCAAAGTGATATTCGAACAAATTCACGCTTGAATCTGGCTCTATATAACACATTCAATACAAAGAATGGGAAATACAGAACAGATAAAATTAAGGCTATCGGTCAAGCTCCACATCTGCTGGATAGCTCACTGGTGGAGATTTCAAGGGTTCAGATAGAAAAATTCCTGGCAACCAAAGGATATTTCAACGCCAAAGTTAAAAGTGAAATAGAAGTTAAAGATAAACATGCAATTATCAAATTTATTGCTAATCAAGGGCCTGAATTTAAAATCAGAAAAATAGAGTATCAAATTGCAGATTCTGCGGTTTTAGCGATCTATGAAAAAAGTCGTGGAAGTTTCAGCCGAATTAAAGAAGGCAATCGTTTTGATTCAGATTCACTTGCCTTAGAACGCGAACAGATTTTCCGTATGATGAAGAAAAACGGGTATTTCGACTATGTCCGTCAGTATGTGAGATTTGATGTGGACAGTAATTTATCAGATAGTAAAGCAGACTTGAAGCTTTTTCTTACTAATCCCGAAGGAAAGTCTGCACACCAGGTTTATACAATTAACAACAGTCAGGTAACTATTCGGACCAGCGAAGGTAAATTTGAAGGATTAAAAGCGGATACCCTGCAGGTAGATTCGCAGTTTCGTTTCATTGATTATTCGGGCAAATTTAAACCAAAGCCTATTAAGAAATATATCTATTTGAAAAAGGATGATATTTATAATATTGAAAATGAAGAACTTACTTATGACAGGCTCTATGATCTCAATGTTTTTAGAAACCTGAAAATTGATTATACTAAAGCCAGTGATAGTACTAATAAGCTCAATCCCAGATATGATATTTCACCGCTGAAGCGGATGAGCAATAGAATTGAGGGAGAATATACCTTCAACTCTGGCAGGAATGGATTTAACATTGGGAATACCTATACAAACCGAAATCTTTTCGGAGGAGCGGAACTTCTTGAAGTAAAAGCAAAATATGGTATTTTATTTGATGCCACATCAGATCGTAAAATATTGGATCGGGTTTTTAGCAGGGATCTTCAGCTTGGAATTAATCTCATTTTACCGAAATTACTTGTCCCCTTTAGAATCCCTGATATAGGAAGAAATGGAATGCCTCATACTACGATATCCAGCAGTATGCAATCCTTTGACCAGCGGTCTGCTTTCCGAAGCAGGATATTTATAAATTCAATTACTTACAATTGGGTAGAGACCAAATCAAAACTGCATTCTTATACCCCAATTAATATTGAGTTTAGAAAAGGTGTCCTTGATCCAGTGTTCAGAGATAGTCTATTACAGCGTGGATTTGGCTTATATGTTAAAACGAATGACCGCCGGTTTTTCAATTTGGGGAGTCAATATGCTTTCACTTATAATGCCAACAGGCTGGATACTTACAATAATTTTCTTTTTTTTAGAGGGACTGTAGACTTTGCAGGTAATTCTCTTGGAATTCTTGATAAGCTTGTCAAATTTAAAAGAGATAGTGATGGGTTCAGAACCGTTTTCGGTTTACCCTATCAGCAATATGCAAAAACCGAGTTGGATTTACGATACTACCGCTATTTCGGAGGCGATAAGCAATTCGTTGCCCGTTTGAATCCGGGGATTGGCCTGGCTTATGGAAATAGTGACCAGTTGACCTTTGAAAAGAATTTTTTTGCCGGAGGATCAAGTGGGGTTAGGGCGTGGCAGGCACGAACCTTAGGTCCCGGAAACTATAATCGTGCAGTGTTGGGCACTGGAGGGAAGGCTGATACGCTTAGGGCAAACCTGCGTAATCTGGATCAGTTAGGTGAATATAAACTTGAAGGGAATCTGGAATATAGATTTAAAATTGCCAATAGTTTTATTGGTGCCAAGGTTAAAGGAGCAACATTTGCTGATTTTGGTAATATTTGGAGGAGAAAGAAAAGTATCGAAAACCCTGGGGGTGAATTTATATTCAATAAAATGTTCAACCAAATGGCGGTAGGTATTGGTGCAGGATTACGTTTTGACCTTAATTATTTTGTGTTCAGATTAGATGCCGGTATGAAAGTCAAGGACCCTCAATTCATCGGGTCAGACCAATATGTCATAAAATATCTTTTCAATAAAAAGGAATTTAAAGATGATTATGCTATTGCACACCGGCCGGATGTTTATCGTCTTCTGCAGTATAATTTTGGAATTGGAATGCCGTTTTAGAATTTAGTATTGAGATATCAACTTTAAATTTATCCCAGATCTTTCTTATTGTATTTAAAGCTAAATATTGGTCATTACTTAAAATAAGTTCTTAAGTCCGTCATATACCGTATCAAAAAATGTGGAGATCTTTAAACCGTTACTGGTATTGAAGTAAAACAATACAATAAGCAATATACCAGCTATCAGGATAAACTTTCTGAACATCATTGCGATTAAAATAATTAATGCAGGTACGAGTACTAAAACCAGCCAGCTGATCTTTATTGGATTGAGCATATCATATTTTTTGATCACATAATATAATTTACCCTGATTTCCTGCTTCATTTTCATGCCTGATATAAATGAATGTAGATTTGCTTATAGGCTGTGGGACAACTGCAGCTCCGTTATTGAATTTCAATTCCTGTTCAAACCCGTTAATGCTGAACTTGAATGTGCCGCTCAGATCTTCAATCGGCTTTTCCTCAGAATCGGCAGCAATTATCGCTAACTGATTATTCTTATAGAGGTTTTCCTTAACAATAAAATTGTTGATTGTGATCTCAGTACTCACAGTAGGGATGTTTTGAGTGTACGCTGATTCACAAATAATTAGTGTTAAAATTGTTGACAATGCAAGTTTGAATAATCTCATTCGAATGATCGTTTATTGTAAATTAAAAATCCGATATGAAACATTAGTCCAAATCGTTTTTGCTCCTCAGAATAATGATTGAGGCTTAAACTTATCGGTCCTGCTAGTGTGTTATAAACAAGTCCGGCAGTAGCAGCATAATAAGTTTTTGTAAATATCCCAGCCTGACTAACTGATTGTAAATTATTTAACTGAAATACCTTGAATGGCTGGAAAATATATCCTTCTGCCCGTAAATCGAGTTTTTTGTAAAGGTGAAACACATTTTTCATGCCAAAAGCACCATAAGTATTTGCTCTGAAATTTTCAATGTAGGAGGATTTGGAATCCTGTAAAGGATAGAAAGCCGGAGCACTCAATAAGGTTGACTTATATGTGCTAAATAACGGTTTATTACTAAATACTGCCTCAGTTAACAAGCCTAAAGAATACCTTTTTGTGTTTAACACATAGGATTCCCTGCTAATCATAGCTTTTACCCACTCATGATTGGTTTTTGTATTTGGTATTCTGGTAAATCCGGGTTCTTCTCTAAAGATATTTCCCGGCGAATAAGATTCTGTGCCGGAATACCAATTAATTCCTGCCTGAATAGATGATCCGCTGCTTGCATACTGCCGTCGATTTAATGAATTCCGGGTATAATTCAATGAGCTCATCAAACCATTGAAACTATTGAAGTCCATGATATCTCCAAAAGTAAAACGTTGGTTCGGACTGTACTGATCATCAAAGCTTATAAATCCAGCTTGCGCTTCCAGTTTACCATTTTTGGTAAAAGGTATTCCGAGTTTCAATACAATTCTGCGGTCAGACTGCTCTATGAATGAGGGTTTGATATTCTGTATAAAAATTTGACTTTTGTTAAAATAGTTCCAGTGATTATAGGTCATCTCTGCTTCTAAATATACCGGGAGTTTGCTCGGAAAATCAACACGTGCATTTGTTTGAGCAGATTCATAAAATCCTCCTGCATAGAAGTTAGCTGAGAAGGTATATGATTTCTTCCTGAGATAATTATATTGTAATCCCACATAAGCATTACTGATTGGCCTGGTTGAAATAGCACCCCCAAAATCGATTTTGAAATTTTTTTCCGGTTGAACCTGTACCTCAAAATTATATAAATCCTTATCAGATTCGTATTTTATTCGAGGATAAACAGTCTCGAAATTATCATCCGCCACTAATTTGTAATATCCTTTTTTTATTTCTTCCAGACTACTAAATACGTGAATTGTATTTTCAATAACCCGCTCTACATAATCTTTCTGTTTGGGATTTACTCCGCTGGCAATTATATTGTTGAACTCCAGAAAGCCTAATCGTCCCTTGAAAGTTGCTCTTTTTTCATTCAGTTCATCTTTTGTAATTTCTCTTGATATTGATTTTTTTATTGCAGGTATATTTTCAAGAGCTGCTTCATAGCCCTTTTTAATCAATTCTGCTACCGGCGTGAAATTAGTTGGGGAATATTCTTTAAGATCAGGCTGAATATAGATTCCATTTTTGCCAATAGTTGACGAATCAGTTTTAGAAAGGAACATGTATACCAGAAAACGGTTCATTAATTTTTCATCGTTTTCTTTGGGATATTCACTAAAGGTCTTAGAAGAAACATTGGTCCCGATTATATAATCAGGTTCGAAATCCTTCTTGAGCACATCTACCGGGAAGTTATTGTACAAGCCGCCGTCAAATACATATTTATCATTCACTTTAACAGGACGGTAAACAAGTGGAACAGTGAATGTTCCCCTGATAGCTTCTGCGAGATTTCCGTTCGAAACCGGTAGCATCTTTTGTGAAAACACATCTGCAACGATGCACCTGAAGGGTACAAAAAGCTGATTGAAATCGTCTTTCGCGATTGCTGAGGCCTGCCCATACAGCTCAAGCAACGCAAAATTCAATGGAATATCATTGATCAGGTTGGATCGGAGTTTGACATGAAATCCTGTATCAACCTGTAGTTTGGCTGTTATAAAGGAAGGATTTTCAGGCTTTTTATTATAAAAATAGCGGTATTCATTTTTGTACTGCCCACTTACCCAGTTTTGAAAGTCGGGACTGAGGGCAATCTTTTCAATTTCTTCGGGAGTGTAACCTGATGCATACATACCACCCACAATCCCACCCATTGAGGTTCCTACGATGTAGTCAATGGGGATATTGTTTTCTTCAAGTGCTTTCAGAACTCCAATATGGGCTAATCCCTTTGCTCCACCACCGCTAAATACCAGACCGACCTTTTGTGCATTTGCAGATAAGGAGAACAGAAAAATACCTAAGAAATAAAAAAGTTTATTCATGGTTGCCTTAATCAAAATTAAGGATTTTAACCATTAAACAGTTTTTTGTGTTTGCTTATTGTATTTCAATAGATATTATTCAGGGATTAGAAGAAGCTATAATAGGCATTAGAAGTCCTGAACCTCAGTCACCAGGTGGACTGATCTTACCTTTCCAAGTAGTTTTACAGCCCTGTTTCTGTGATTGGCTCCTGTAAGCACGATGATGCGTTTACCTTTATTTTTTCGTGCAATTGCTTTAATGTTATCAGCTATTCGCTGATCCCGCATAATCTGAAAATCATCATAATACCGGTAGGGAGTACGTCTTAATATTTTAGTCTGTGAGACGGTAAATTCTTCAGTTAAGGCGTCATATTTTCCAGTCATCAACTGGTTTGCGCCTAAACCAGCCATCATTTTCCCTCTTTTACTGATCAGATCCGGCAAGCCTTTTTCAATCCTTGCTTTGACTATAGCACTATCACGCATTAATTTCTGATTCATTAATCTGAATTTTCCAAACTCAACTACCGTATCTTTCAAAAAGTTTTCTGGTAGAGGTTTGCCCGCAACATCTGCGCCCATAAAATCAATTCCGGCCTTTTTTGCTTCAGGGAATTCATTTAAGAACATGACCATTTCTGGATTATAAAATTTATGGAGATAAATGGTATCCTGATCCAGATCCTCAGGGCGAATCTCAAGAGCGATAATGTCAGGTTTAAAGTTTTTGATGATGTTTCTCACATGATTAAAATTGTAACTAACATTCTTTTTGTGACCGGCATGAATTGTTGGAAGAATTAATAGCTCTGTTTTTTGAGCAAAAGACGTACTTATGATCTGGCTAAGCAATACTATGGATGCCAGGAATATTTTTAGTTTCATTGTATTTAGATTTAGAATTTAATAAATGATCAGTCCGTCATGATCAACACTGATACTATTTGCACTACCATTTTCCCTGATCAGCACCAGAAATTGCTTTGAGGTAGCTTCCATTGTTAATATATTGCTTTTGCCGTCGATTAAAATCCCTGATTCCGGAATATTCAGATCTTTCAAACTTATAGCATATTTTTTATTGAGTTTAAAGAATTCCTTTTGCCTGTAATATGCAAGCCATAAATATTTTCTTTGTTTTTCTGAATAAGGCAAATTGAATTTTTCTGGGGTAGGGTGCAGAGCTTTGTCTGAAAATACGGTATAAGCCCAGCGCTCCGGATAATGCATATTAATGATTCCCTGAGGTGTAAAACATGAATAATGAGGCGGGAACGCTTTGCCATTGTTGTCCATTGCCTTGGAGTAAACTCCCTCCTTTACAATAAAATCAAAATTGGTTCTTAAAAAATTGATTCTGAAGTTTGTATTTTGTTTGCTATTTAGCGGGTCAAACTTTAATGCGGCAAGCGGTATTGCTATTTCTGCAAGCCACCCTTTATCCGTATCGCCCGAATTATTGATCGTTCCCAAAAGTTTTACACCGGATTTATATCCAATTGGATTCCAGCCTGTTATAGGTGTCCCTGCATCTCTGTACGGCTTATTCATGATCAGAAAAAGCATTTTATTCTGAGGATTTATCTGAATCTCAAAATCATCATTCATATTATTATCGGGATCAATAAAGATCTTGAATACATTATCTCTGAATATGATATCTTTTTCCGGCTGGTTGTTGGCCCATAAATGGGGTTCTTCAAGTTCAGCAGCTACATAAAGATAATTCTCATCCCACAACATTTTTACCCTGGTTTTATAGGCAGGTGAAGGTTTTAAGTTACCCTCTATGTCAATAAAGTATTCTGTCCATGGGGCGTCCAGCCAGCTTTTTTCGTCTAAGTCACCATCAATGTTTAATGGAGCGGAAGCCCGAAAGAGCGTGTAGGATTTTGGTTCTGTGAATAGCGGCTCAAGTCCGGAAAACAGGTTTTGAGCAAATAATTTCGGTTGAAAGCATACCACTGAAAGTATGATCAGGAGGCTTTTTAAATTGGTTTTAACTGACAAAGTGTGATTTATTTAAATATTAATTCCGGATAGCATATTCTGATGATAAAACTAGTCTATTCTGATTCAAAAAAGCCTACTCAGAAACGTAACAATGCTACTACCGGTAAATGATCTGATGCATAGTGTTCCTGCACAACCCGATGCGAAATCACACTGAAAAGATCTGTTTTCTTAAATGCTATGAAATCAATGGTTCGGTTTGGTTTTAGCACCGGAAATGTTGGTTCACACGTACTGCAGGTTCGCATAAAAACCTCATCAAGCTTTTGTATCTCGGTCGACTCGGTTACAGCATTCAGATCACCTGCAATAATGAAGGGGAGTTTTTCCTCCAGGCCTATTTTGTTGATCTCTTCGATCTGAACTTCTCTGTTAACAGGATTCTTCAAATGATCGAGATGAGTCGCAGCAAAACGAATGTATTTTCCATTTTTTAACTGGATTCTTGCAGTAGCAATTACCCTGGGTTCACCACCACTGCCTGCCACTGTGGTCAGGCGATGGATTTTTGTTTCGCTGATTGGAAATTTAGACAGTAGTGCAACCCCATAATCGCCGCCATCATGATCGATTGCTTTTGCAAAGAAGAAGTTCATTCCGAGTTTCCTTGCAATGATATCTGCCTGATTAATCTTTCCGGAACGCAGCGTGTTTACATCCACTTCCTGCAAGGCGATCAGATCCGGATCTTCAGATTTGATCGCTTTAATAATAGCTTCCATATCAATAAGACCCGGTTTTGATGGTGGATTACCGATATGAATATTATAACTCATTATCTTTAATTCATTGGAAGATTTTTGTGCTGTATTGGCCTGCTCTCTTGAAACACCACAGGAGCACATAATTAATAGTGTAAAAGCAAAATAGAGTCGTTTCATTTGAGGGATTTTTTCGGACTGAAAGTAAGCTATTTTTGGAAGAATTTATATAGGTAATTATCAGGAAGCCGACCCTAAGGGTTTATTAACCTGAGCTCGGTATAAAATTTTGCCGGGGAAATATTAGATACAATAATTTTCTTTTGTTTAAGAAAGCAAGGTCCGTTTCTCTTCTGTCCCGATAGCCCCGTGTTCTGCCCTAGTTTTTTGCAGCAGATTTAGTAGATATTATGAAAAGTGGTATTGCAAAAAAGCTAGAGCTGCCACCCGTTTATTTCACAGGGTAAATCGTCCTTTTGCCGGGCTTCTTTTCCCTATAAAATACAGCAGCGGGTAAAATAAACCTTGCCGAAGGATTAGCTCCCGGCTATCGGTAATTTGAAATAGAACCTGATTTCTTGCCGGAGCTAACCGGAGGAAAGGGCTGAACTAGCCTATAACACACAGGTATTGCTTTCCAAAATCTAATAATTATGATCCCAGAGCCTTATCTAACCAATAATGACCTTTTTTTAACCCTATTATATTGATTTCTGGTAATATTATGGTCTTGCTTAGGTTGATTGACAGGAATTAGTACATTTAATAAAAATAATTCTATGAACTGGAAGTTAATTGCATTGTTGTTCCTGCTTGTTTCAGTGAACGTATTCGCTCAGCGCGCAAATTCTGGCTGGGTGAACCTTTATAATGGAAAAGATCTTAGCGGCTGGAAGCTGCTTGGCGGAAAAGCGATCTATGAAGCTAAAGGAGATGAAATCATTGGAACAACGGTATCAAATACACCTAATTCCTTTCTTGCAACCGAAAAGGAGTATGGAGATTTTATTCTTGAAGTAGAGTTGCTGGCACATCCCTTGATGAATTCAGGAATTCAGTTCAGAAGCCTGAGTAAGTCTGAATATCAGAATGGAAGAGTGCATGGTTATCAGATGGAAATTGATCCCTCTGCCAGGGCATGGAGCGGCGGCGTTTATGATGAGGGGCGAAGAGGCTGGTTGTATAATCTGGACTTAAACCCTGCGGCTAAAACTGCTTATAAAATTAATGATTGGAATAAGTATCGCATAGAGTGTATCGGGAATACCCTTCGTACCTGGGTAAACGGGATTCCGGTTTCTCATCTTATCGATGATATGACTAGGAAAGGATTTATTGCGATGCAGGTTCATGCGATTCCTTCATCTGAACCACAAGGTCGGCAGATAAGATGGCGAAATATTCGTATCCAAACTGAAAACCTGAAGCCTTCAGCTCCCGAAAATATTTTTGTGGTGAACATGGTCAGCAATGATCTTACTGCACTCGAGAAAAAGCAGGGCTATCGTTTATTATGGGATGGAAAATCTTCAAAAGGCTGGACAGCAGCAAATGGATCTGCTTTCCCAGCTGAAGGCTGGCAAATCAGGGATGGGATTTTCAGTGTTCAGAAAGATATACCGGGTGAGAAGGCCAAGGGTGGTGATATTGTGACCAAAAAGGAATTTTCAGCTTTTGAATTAAAATTTGATTTTAAGCTAACAAATGCTGCAAACAGCGGACTGAAATATTTTGTCAATAATTTGGGAGGTTCTGTTCTTGGGCTGGAATATCAGATACTGGATGATGAAAACCATCCTGATGCAAAACTGGGGATTAAAGGTAACCGGACTCAGGCATCATTGTACGATATCATGCCTGCTAAAAAGATTCCCTATTCTTTAAAAAAGGTAGGTGAATGGAATCAGGGTATGATCAGGGTTTATCCAGATAATAAAGTAGAGCACTGGTTAAACGGAATCAGGGTTTTGGAGTTTCAGCGCGGATCAGCAGAATTTATCGAAAACATTGCGCGGAGCAAGTTTAAAGCTGTAAAAGGCTTTGGAACCGCTGCAAAAGGCAAAATCCTTTTACAGGATCATGGTGATGAAGTATTCTTCAGAAGTATTAAAATTAAGGATCTGAAATAGGTCGTTTATAAATTATTATTGCAAAAAAGCCCCGAAGTAATTCAGGAGTAAGGACCATTCTCTCGCAATTCATATTACCTGTATTTTAACAAAAAAAATTGCCGTTTCATTGTGAAAGAAACGGCAATTGTTTATAAGTTAAGTGTGCCCAGAGGGAACAAAAATTATAGGTAAGAATACGCTAGAACGTATTAGAATAGGCTTTTAAGCTATTGCAATGTTGGTTTTATTATATACATTTATACGGTTTAATAATAAATGTATAACCAATATATAACCTATGCCAAGCATAAAAATAGAATTGCTGAAATCAAAAGTTTTCGCAGACGGCAAACATCCGGTATATATCAGAGTGACACACAGCGGGAGGCAGATCCGAAAAATGATCGCCACATCCACGCCAGCCGACTTTATCGGATTACCAGAAAAATGTTTGAAAGGTACCACTTCAGCAATAAGGCAGTTGAATATTGACATTGAGGATGAATATACAAAATATCAGGCACGTTTCAAAGAGTTAGTTCGATCCGAAAACGATTGGAAACCTGAGGACGTTTTCGCAATTCCAGACACAACCCGGCCAGAGATAAAAACATTCTGGGAAATAGCAGATCTGTATGCAAGCCAATTTACCGGGTTTACCAAAGCGGGGCAGATTGGTAAGATTAAGAAATTCAAAGCATTTGCAAAGAATGACAGCCTGCATCTCAATCAGATTGACAGTCAGTTGATAGATAGTTACATGCACTTTATGAGGACCACCCCACAGCGCAGTGGTAAGGTTAATAAAGAGGGTACGGTTAAAAGCAATATAAAATCAATCCGGTTCGTTTCCAATTTCGCATCCCGAAACGGGTACGATGTGAGTCCGGCTTCACTCCATGATTTTAAGCTCCCAGGATCGGAACCGGCTGCAACCGAATATCTAACTGAAGCCGAATTATTGAAGTTCGCCAGTGTTGAGCTGGATGGTCCATTTATCAAAGAAGCTCAGCAAGCATTCCTGTTAGCCATATATCTCAGAGGCATGCGGATCGGTGACATAATCCAGTTGAAACAATCCGCGTTTAGCAATGGCCGTCTAAAATACACCACAGGCAAGACCGGCGAAGTATTGGAAATGGCATTGGTCCCGAAAGCCCAGGCAATTATTGACAGTCTGGCAGATGACCGGGAATATCTATTTCACTTCTTCAGGTATCGGTACGAGCCTAAATTAAGTCCCTCGCTGAATGATGATCTTAAAACAGCACATATTAAGGCCATCACTGCAAACATCAACAACAAGCTTAAAAAGATAGCTGAACGGGCCGGGATTAAGAAGAATATCAGAACTCACATTGCAAGACATAGCTTTTCCAATATCCTTGACGGGGCAGGGATCGATCTATCCATTATTCAGGGACTTTTAGGCCACAAAACCAGAGCCATGACAGAAAAGTACATCAAGAAGATACGCAAGTCTGATGTGCTGGATGAGGCGGTGAAGGGGGTGTTTGGTTAATGCTGCTGCAATTCATCCTGCAATGACCGGATCTTTTCATCCTGAGCTTCCATCCGTTCATTCATTTTGGTGGTTGTAAATGTAAATGCACCCTGCAGCAGCCTCATTTGTTTGGCCATAACCTGCATGTCTCCTTTCATTTGTGTAATGTCAGTCACTAAATTGCCAGGCTTTGCTTCAACCTTGTCCTGCATTTTACCACTGCCATTTAGCAGCCATTCAATATTCAGGTAATA
>Ga0123337_10000523_pt1 | contig 63087 bp, 53 predicted proteins | sample frozenSSSSmetaG_FD_89792 | JGI IMG/M metagenome (GOLD analysis project Ga0123337, IMG submission 89792) | Glacier valley bacterial and archeal communities from Borup Fiord, Nunavut, Canada, to study Microbial Dark Matter (Phase II) -... | ecosystem: Environmental > Aquatic > Freshwater > Ice >...
ACAAATACCTCACACCTCATACCTCATACCTCATCCTGCAAACCATGAAACATTTCCTCCAATATTCTCTATTGCTGCTTTTAACTTCATTTGTAATTATTAGCTCCTGCGGTAACAACCCTGATAACCAGGCCGTCAATCATAAAAGCAGTACCGCTGCCAACGGCGTTGTGCTTGCTAAAGGTAGCTATGACCTTGAGAAGGTTGTAAAAAGCGAGATGAAGAAAAAATTGAAAGAGATCTCAGGTATTCATTACCTAAAAGATAATTTATTTGTGGCTATCCAGGATGAATCTGGAAAAATTTTCACGGTAAATTTTACCAATAGCGAAATTACAGAAGAATTAACCTTTGGTGAGAATGGTGATTATGAAGATGTGACGCTTGATGACCGTAATTATTATGTGCTTGAAAGTGTAGGGAAAATTTACAGGGTACCAAGAACCGGCGATACCTCCCAGGTAAAAATATTTCAAATTCCATTTAAAAAACACATGGAGTTTGAATCAATTTATCTTGACCAGTCCGGTGAAAACCTTATAATGATTTGTAAGAATTGTCCGGGCAAGAACAATCTTACAAAGTATGCTTATGGATTCAATTTAAAAAAAGAAGTGTTTGCCGATGATGCACTCTTTATAATAGATTTAAGCCTCATACCCGGACTGAAAAATTCGGAGGATGTTACTATAAAACCTTCTGCAACGGCTATTCATCCAATTGAAAAAAAATTGTACGTACTATGTTCTGTAGGTAAGATGCTGCTGGTATGCAACCTTCAGGGAAAGGTAGAACAGGCATACCCGTTGAATCCTGAAATTTACCGGCAGCCTGAAGGAATCGCTTTTACACCTAACGGTGATATGTATATATCCAATGAAGCGGCGGAAGGTGATAAAGGGAATATTTTAAAACTGGCTTATCTGAAGTAATTTTTAACAGCGGGATTAAATAACCCTGTTACCGTAAGACACAATACATTTAAAGCGCGTTAGCCGTGTTATATTTATTTGAAACTATTGAAAGATAAGTGTCTTCTGCATTATCCATTTGAATACCAACGCGAAGCGCCTTCAAACCTCTTACACCCGGCATTTCTTCCAGATCAAAATATTCGATCGTTTCTTTTAGCAATCCTTCTTTCTGCAAATATTCAATATAAGAAGTGTATTCCTGGGCTTCTTTATTATGCGCGAATACTACAGCTATTTTTCCAGGCTGTGTAAGCCTTTCACAGCTTCCCATTATTTTAATTTTATCGATGCGTTTTTTGATGATCTCGTAATGAATATTGTAGGCTCCGTCAACATCAAACTTTCTTTCCGCCACTCTGAAGCTGATTGACAAAGGTTTACTATGCGCCAATATAAGCTGAGTAGTATCGAGTGGCACCGGAATCTTGTCCTGTAAATTTCTAATCTTTCGCGCTGCTTTTACCAGGGTTGTTAATTGCCACAATTTTAAATTTTTTAAATAAAACTGGTCGAACGGTTTGTCGGGAGTAATAGACTGCCCTATGTATATATTAAAATCTATGCCGTCTGTAACAAAATATTCAAAATAATGGGCATAGATTTCCTGAACTTTCGCCTGCTCCTGGTTTATAAATTTTACCAGTTCATTGTTGATCATTGCAATACTTTCCTCAAACGCCGTACACTGATTGGAAATTTTATTAGTGTTAGCATTTAAAAGAAAAAAGTAATCATCAATATTGTCACTTACTGCCGGTACGGCTTTTTTAAGATGATAAAATAACCCGGCAATTTCTTCATCCAGAAAATTTTGAATAGCTAACTCGTCACCGGGAAAAAGCACCAACGAAGCGATGCTCATGTATTTATCAATACGGTAACTCATTTCCTGTAATGAAAAAAGATAAATTTCTTCTTTAGATTTTTTAATGATATCATATGCAAGCCGTAATTGCTGAAGCAGGTCTTTTTGAATTGCGGTACTCCTTTCTATTGATGAATTACGCACATCTATAGAACCATATAAGGGAAATACATTTTTAAAAACTATACTTTCAATTTTACCAGGCTGACCAGTATTTTTCTGATTGATATAATTGCGCGCTGCCTCTGTAAATTTCCAGTTGACCGAAGACTGCACCGCAGTAAACTTTTCTTTTATAACGCTATCGATTTCGTCATCCATTTTTTTTGATTGCTTTTCCATTGCAAGCGCCAATAAAGGGACTATAGATTCTATCTTATGCAAGTGAGGTGGTAAGATACTACCTGCTTCTTTTGTAACAATCGAGAAAACACCCGTTAGTTCAGCACCAAATTTTAATGGCAGCAGTACCAGGCTTTGTATATCATTTTCAGTATATGCTTTTAAAAATGGAAATTGAGTGACCGACTGATCTGAAAAATTTGAGATGATAAGTGCTGTTCTTTCCTCAAATATTTCCTTTAACTGCAGCCATAACGATGAATCGTCCCGGGAAAAATTAATCGATTGATTTAAAAGACTGTCAGTGCTGAGCACCTTTACGCCCATTGCATTATTGTTGTAACGATCGATAGAAGTCAGGCTTACAAAGGCTCCTGGAAGTTGAATCAGATTTTGTACCTGCCTCTGCAAGTTTTCAAATGAAAGTAACTCACCGAAGTAAGGCATCGTTAACAGTATGTTCTTAACATTACTGATGCATTCTCTAGTCGTAACATCTCTCACCTTAATTATTATTATTCCTTCCAAAGAAAAAAGATCCAAAGGCAATGCTTCTTCTAATAATCTATTGCGTTTTAGCTGACTGAAATTATTTGACAAATCCGTGGTATTTACCTCCGGTAAATTTCCTGTAAGCGTAACTTCAATAAAATCAGCAACCAGTTCAAATTCAAAAAATCTTTGATGCCCGCCCACTTCTTCCATAGCAGGATAAACAAAGCTGCTATTATTTATTAATGTAAGTCCGTAAAATTTTTCAAGTATGATTCGATAAGTTATTTCTTTACTAACCTCTAAAAAATTGGCTGCTTTTATGCATAAACATTTATCGTAAGTAATAAAGTGTTTAAACTTTTTTGATGAATAGATTATGTTATTCGATAAAGGTGCCGCGACAGCATAAAAATCAAATTCAGGATCTGACAAACCAAAAGCATTATTTATCATCCATTGAATCAACGCATCATGTTTACCGGGTATGTTTAAATCAAAGACCGGTTTGGCAGGTTCACCAGCAAGAAGAGTTATGTCCGCTAAAGGTTGACTACTGTTCAGGCATTCATCTATAGTTAATTGATTTGCTTTAAGGTATTTAATTAAAGGAGCGAAGGAGAACGATGATAAACACGGAGGTTTATCTTGTAACACAGGAAGATTTTTCTCCATAAAAATAGGATTATAGACAGAATAGGGATTTGATCTATAACGTTATTTATGGATTAAGATTTTAACCAATTGTTTGCTTAACAATAAATTTATCAACAATAGGTGTTTATACTTATTCCACCCCTAATGTCAGGGAAACAAACATTCAAGAAAGGTCAGCTACAAGGAAACGTGCATGTAATTACTTTTGTATTGAAGCCAACTTTTTTAAAGTGTATATGGTACCTGATACTGGAAACACTGCCGGTAAAATCATCAAAGATAACCCCTGTTATCATCTTTTTTGTCGGCCCATGATGATAGCTATTTTTATTGTAGCTGAAAAGTAGGTGTCATTGTTGTTTTCGTTTCCCCTGATTTCCCGCGGATCGTTGCCAGTGCCGGTAATGTTTGTCAGCCTCCGGTCCGCAAGTCTTGCAGCTAATTTTGCCTGCGGAGAAGAAAAATATTGTTTGAATAAATCAGGATCAATATAATCCCTGCTCACATCATCCAGGTAATCCGTCCAGAGTTTGCGATATGTTATCTCAAAATGAAAGTTCAAAACAGGAGACGCATCGAATTTAAATCCTATCCCGGCAGTCATATTGAATTGACTAAGTCTATAGGTCTTTCTATCCGGATATTCATCAAATCCCTGTCCTTCTAAGTGTAACGATGAAACATTTACCCAGGTGTTATTATAAAAAGTTTCCGGCCTGAAACCAAAATATCCGATACCAACTAAAATATACGGATTGATTCGGGGTTGCGCTCTATTATAACTTTTACAGATTGAGTAGGGATACAGTTCAACAGATAATGATACCTCCCGAATTTCAGAACGGAAATTAAGATTTCTCCTGTAACGTCCATAGTCTTCAGTCTTACCATCTTTTAATATGTCATCACTTGCTTTAACCTGGCCGAAAGCAAGCTCCAGCCTGGCTCCTACGAGATCTTTATAATTAGCTCCTGCATATAAGCCGCCACAGGGACGCGTTGAATTCCAATTAATGTCATTTATAAATTTCCTTTGGGTGCCTCTTTTACCACCCAGGTCTGTAAGACAATTCATACCACCGGCGGAAACGCCGGCTTGCCAGGTGAGTGAAGTTTCATAATAGTCGTCATTATAAAAATAATACTGACCAACTGCGGTTGACCGGCAACAAACAACTATGATGAACGCAATAAAATACGGAGTGATTTTTTGCATGATGACTTTCTTGTAAGTAAGTTACATGCCGGCATGAATTGTAACCACCGTGAAAGTACGGTGCATTAATGTAGTTGCAACCCTGATTAAAAAAGCAGGCAGCATATCCTAACATCAACCTCCAAAACTAATTTATTCGTTTAACGGGGTAACGCCACTATACTTTTTTAAAGCATCCTGGTAATACCTGCAAACAGGCTTCAACCCACATGCTTCACATTTTGGATTTCTTGCTATACAGATATAACGTCCATGTAAAATAAGCCAGTGGTGCATGATGTGAACGAGCTTTTCCGGAGTATATTTTAAAAGTTGCATTTCGGTAGCAAGCGGCGTTTTTGCTTTTCGTGTCAGGCCGATCCTTGCAGACACCCGGAATACGTGCGTATCAACTGCCATGTTAGGCTGACCATCAACAACGGAAGTAATAACATTAGCTGTCTTTCTTCCTACACCCGGAAGTTCCATCAATTCGTCCATTGTCATAGGCACTTCGCCCTTAAATTTTCCCATCAGCATTTTAGCCATGCCAATCAGGTGTCGTGTCTTATTGCCGGGATAGGATATGCTTTTGATAAGTGGGAATAATTCTTCGTAAGAGACCTGTGACAAACTTTGGGGATCAGGATAATTTGCGAAGATACCGGGAGTGGTCTTATTAATTCTTTTGTCAGTACACTGCGCGGAAAGAATTACTGCAACCAATAGCTGGAAAGGATTATCGTATATTAATTCCGTTTCAGCATCAGGGCGGTGAAGCTGAAAATAATTGATTACAAATTGAAAACGTTCTTTTCGTGTCATTGAATCTTATCGATTGATCAAGGACTACAAAATTAACGAAATGAGTGTTGGAACTCATAAAATTAAGCCGGTTCAACAATCGTTTTACGAGCGTAGTTAAGAACCTGTAAAACTACTTCTACCCTGGGAGTTTCAAGTAATGAATTCAGGCGTTTTACGGATGATTTTAGTACTTCTAATTTTTCCCGCAGTGTCCAATCATCTGCTAGTGCTTGTTCTATAGCTTTAGATTCCTGGATTGAAGTTTCTTTGTACAAATATTGCAAAAGATCCTCTGGTGTATAGAGTGTCATAGGCAAATATCATTTATGTCCATTTAAAATTTTCCGAAAATGTCCTGTTTTCGGAACGTCCTTTATGAAAACGGGTACGGGTAGTTAGTTATTGTATATAAAAAAAATAATTGGTTATTAAGATGAGAAGTCAAATAAAGATATCAAATATCAGTTGACACCCATAGGTATCAACGTGTTATTGATCATTAACTATGAAAAGATCTTCATTATCACGTTTCATAAAGTACTTTTCACGGGCATATTTTTCTATGGTAGCGGTATTTAATTTAAGCTGTTTTAATTCAGCCCGGGTGTTGTTTATCTGTTGTTCATAATAAGCCTTGCTTTGCTGAAGTTGTTTTAATTCATGAGGGTGCCTGATATGAGTAGTAATAATGTTACGGTCGTCGAAGAAAAACATCCATACTGCGAAGCCAAGCAGTGTTAGCACATACTTACTTTTATTCCAGTAGAGAAAATTTCTAAGCGTCATGTTCTAAAAAATTAATGTTCGCTTTCCGAAGTTAGTTTGAAAGTATTTGCTTCCGTAAAAGTTTCTGCTATCAGCCTTCAGCCAGTTGAAATCATTTGAATGATCTGCTGATCGCTGAAAGCAGGTTGCGAGCATCCGAATTATTTACCAAACTTTATTTTCCCCGATGGGAACATCGCAGTGCTTCCCAGCAGTTCTTCAATTCTTATCAGTTGGTTGTATTTTGCAATTCTATCCGTACGACTTGCTGAACCTGTTTTTATCTGGCCGCAATTCAGCGCCACCGCCAGATCTGCGATGGTAGTGTCTTCTGTCTCCCCACTACGATGGCTCATGATGGTATTATAACCGTTATGCTGCGCCAGCGTGACCGCGTTGATGGTTTCGGTTACAGTGCCTATCTGGTTTACTTTTACAAGCAAACCATTACCAACACCTTTATCTATCCCCATCTGCAATCTTTTAACATTGGTAACAAACAGGTCATCGCCTACCAACTGTATCTTACTGCCTAGCGTATCCGTCATTAATTTCCAGCCATCCCAATCATCTTCGGCCATCCCATCTTCAATAGATATGATAGGATAATTCTTTACCCAGGTGGCCCAGTAATCAACCATCTTTTCAATGGACAGCTTTTTACCGTCGGATTTATGAAAATGATATTCCCTGGTTTTTGTATCGAACATTTCACTAACCGCAGGATCCATAGCGATTGATACCTGGGTGCCTGCTTTAAAACCAGCCGCGCTGATAGCAGCCATTACCGTATCAATCGCTTCTTCATTACTTTGAATGTCAGGAGCGAAACCACCTTCATCACCTACATTGGTGGAGTAGCCTTTTTTCTTGAGTACTGTTTTCAGTGCATGAAAAATCTCCACTCCCCAACGGAGGCCTTCACTGAATGATACTGCACCTACCGGCATCACCATAAACTCCTGGAAATCAATTTTGTTATCGGCATGCGCGCCGCCGTTCAAAATATTCATCATCGGAATAGGCAATGTTCTGGCATTGGTTCCCCCGATATAACGGAACAAAGGTAATTCCGATTCAAGCGCACCGGCTTTAGCCGCAGCCATACTCACCGCAAGCATAGCGTTAGCGCCGAGTTTACCTTTATTATCTGTACCATCAAGCGCTATCATAGCGGCATCGAGGCCCGATTGATCGGCTACTTCCCAACCTACAAGTTTATCGCTGATAGTGGTATTTACATTCTCAACTGCTTTCAAGACACCCTTGCCACCATATAATTTTTTATCATCATCACGTAACTCAACTGCTTCATGTACACCTGTACTTGCACCACTCGGAACTGCGGCACGGCCAAGTATTCCCTCATCAGTTATTACATCCACTTCAACGGTTGGATTGCCACGGCTATCTAGTATTTGTCTTGCATGGATTTCGGCTATGTAGCTCATAATACTTTTGAATTTATTGTTTAAATTAAAGGCTGCTAAATATTATTACTGAATATGCGTTGAAAAATATCAGGCTGTAAGATTTCTGAAAATATCTTCCAGGCTCCGGTTTTCACTTTGCAAAGAAACAATATTCAGGTTATGCTGCAAAGCAAGTTCAAATAGTTGTTTACGTACGAGGCCGGGATCAGAGGTGTGAAGTTTAAAATGACGTGGCTGATATTGTTGTATGTTTCCTACATCACTTATACCTTCCAACAAAGCTATTTCAATGGGCTCTTTAAATTCAATCAATACGATGTGATTGTCTTTAATGCCCTGTTGAAGCGTTGCCAATTCATCATCCGCTACCAGTATACCTTTATTTATTATAATCACCCTGTCGCAAACAGCTTCTACTTCCTGCAGAATATGAGAAGAGAATAAAACAGTTTTATGCCGCCCCAGATTTTTTATCACTTCTCTTATCTCGATGATCTGGTTTGGATCCAATCCACTGGTTGGCTCATCAAGGATCAGCACTTCCGGATCATGAATCAGGGCCGCCGCTAAACCTACCCGCTGTTTATAACCCTTTGAGAGCTGGCCTGTCTTTTTTTTACTTTCAGTACCCAGGCCGGTTATTTTAATTACCTCATCAATGTTGTCTTTCTTATTTTGTAAATGATGAATCCCCGCAATAAAATCAAGGTATTCCCTTACATACATTTCATGATACAAAGGGTTGGCTTCAGGCAGGTAACCAATTTTCTTTTTTGTATCGATAGGATGATCTTTAACATTGATGCCGCAAACCGTTGCTGTGCCTGCATCCTGTTGCAAATAACCGGTGATGATTTTCATAGTGGTAGATTTGCCTGCTCCATTAGGACCAAGGAAACCAACGATCTGTCCCTTCGCTACCTGGAAAGATATATTGTTTACAGCTTTCTGTTCACCGTAAATTTTTGTAAGTCCTTTTACTTCAATTGACATGATCGTATTGATTCTGATACAGATGTCAGGCTATCGGCCATCAGCTTAAGAATAACATCATCATATTTTATTATGCCCTGCAATATACTTTCAATACGTCACTGAGTAATGAAAGGGTAATATAAAAAGGATATAAAGCATCCGATGTATCATGAATCGATTGGCTGAAAGCAGATAGCTGACGGCTGAAAGCCTTCATGTTTTCATTTCACCATCGTATTCCCCTTTCCAGGCATACCAGCCGAATATAACCAACCCGATTGCAATTGGGGTAAAGATGGTTATTACAATAATCCATGGCACGGGCTTATTAATATCAAGCTTTCCGGCAGGATCAATAAGTTCAATTGCAGTTTTAAAAAGTATGTAAATAATAACCGGACCTAAGATCATCCATACAATTCCGAGCCATCGCTTAAGTACTTTCATATATAAATCTGTTTTGAAATCAATCATTAACATTAGCAGCTGCCTTATTAGATAAATAGAGTGCGCCAATTACCAGAGACAGCGCAGCTACAATTATGGGATACCACAAACCTGACAAATAATCTGTACCGGGGATGGTGGTAATAAGTGTTGCTATAAACGGAACCAGTCCGCCGAACACCCCATTACCGATATGATAAGGCAATGACATGGAAGTGTACCTGATCCTGGTAGGGAACATCTCTACTAAAAAAGCCGCTACCGGACCATAAACCATCGTAACAAATAATACCATTATGCCGATCAGGGTAATCATCTTCCAGCGCCCCGATTCTCCCAATATCATTTCCTTCGTAAGTACAGGGGTGGTTTTTTCGCCGCCGGCTAAAATTTTTTGCCTGCTTATTTCCCTGAACATGCTTCCATCATTATACGCTGTGGCAGTTATGCCGGTTGATACAAAATGCGCCGTTGATCCGTTTACCTTCTTGTGTTCTATAACTTTAGATGGTGCACCCAAAGCGGTTTTCAGCGTAGGATCCGCTATCTGGTGAAGTTGTTCGAAGATGGGGCGGTAAAAAATTATCCCTAATAACATTCCTGTCAGCATAATATTTTTTCTTCCCCACCGGTCCGATAAGCTTCCAAATATTACAAAAAAAGGAGTTGCAAACACCAGTGCTATCAATATAATGCTATTAGCCTGTTCATACTCAATGAAACATTTGGTAAGGATAAAATTCTGTGCATAAAACTGGCTGGTGTACCATATAACTCCCTGTCCCATCGTAGCGCCAAACAAAGCCATCAGCACCATTTTAAAATTCTCCTTCTTACCAAAGCTTTCTTTCAATGGATTTTTAGATGTCTTGCCTTCTGTTTTCAACCTGGCAAACACCGGCGATTCATTCATCCTTAACCGGATAAAAATAGAAACAACCACTAATACGATGGACAGTAAAAATGGATAACGCCAGCCATTGCCGGAAGTAAATTCTTCTACACCTACGATCCGTCTTATGGAAAGTATAACGATCAGTGATAAAAATAATCCCAGTGTGGCGGTTGTTTGAATAAAGCTGGTATAATAACCACGGCGGTTCACCGGCGCATGCTCTGCAACGTAAGTTGCTGCGCCGCCATATTCACCGCCAAGGGCGAGTCCCTGTAATAAACGCAACATTAAAACCAAGAAGGGTGCCCAGCCACCAATAGTAGTATAATCGGGAATACAACCGATAAGAAAAGTGGCGCCGCCCATTAATACAAGTGTTAGCAGGAAAGTATATTTTCTGCCGATGAGATCACCTAACCGCCCAAATACCAACGCGCCGAAAGGCCTCACAATAAAGCCTGCCGCAAATGTTGCCAGGGTAGATAATAAAGCTGCTGTTGGATTGCCGGCAGGAAAAAATTTCAGTGCTATGATCGTTGAAAGACTCCCGAAAATATAAAAATCATACCATTCGATTAATGTCCCAACTGACGAAGCGGTAATAACTTTCCAGATGCCTTTGGTTGATTGCATGGTTAATAATGGAATATTCGTTGAATGTAATTATTTTTAAACTCTGAAGAAAAAAATTTTCACCGTTGCCAAATAGAAAAAACATGTCATATCCTTACCAGATAAGATCATTGAAAGAATACCAAAAAGCTTATAAAGAGAGTGTCGAAGACCCTGAGAAATTCTGGGCTGGTATTGCCGAAAATTTTTACTGGAGAAAAAAGTGGGACAAAGTACTCGACTGGAATTTTTCTAAACCCAGCATCAAATGGTTCGAAGGCGCCAAATTAAACATCACTGAAAATTGCCTTGACAGGCATCTTGAAAAATTGGGTGATACCCCGGCGATAATCTGGGAGCCAAATAATCCTGAAGAGCATCACCGAATCCTCACTTATAAAAACCTGTATGATAAGGTTAACCAGTTTGCCAATGTACTTAAGAATAATAAAGTGCAGAAAGGAGACCGGGTTTGCATTTATATGGGTATGATACCTGAACTCGCGATCGCAGTGTTGGCTTGCGCGAGAATAGGAGCCGTTCACTCCGTGGTGTTTGGCGGCTTTTCCGCGCAGAGTATTGCTGACAGGCTCACAGACGCTAAAGCTGAATTTATCATCACCTGCGACGGCGCTTTCCGTGGCAACAAAGACATTCCCCTGAAATCGGTTATAGATGACGCCCTGATTGCCTGTGCTTTTGTAAAAAAGGTAATTGTTTGCACACGTACCAGGATACCTGTGAGTATGATCAAAGGAAGAGATGTATGGTGGGAAGATGAAATCAGGCTTGTAGAAACACAGGGTAACCCGTTATGTCCGGCACAGGAGATGGATGCGGAAGACATGTTATTCATCCTGTACACTTCCGGTTCTACCGGCAAACCAAAGGGGGTGGTTCACACCTCGGGCGGTTACATGGTTTGGACCAACTATACTTTTGTAAACACTTTTCAATATCAACCCGGGGAGGTTCATTTTTGTACCGCGGATATCGGATGGATAACGGGTCATAGTTATATCGCTTACGGGCCTCTCTCCGCCGGAGCCACAACGGTGATCTTTGAAGGTGTCCCTACATGGCCCAATGCCGGTCGGTTATGGGATATCATAGACAAGCACAAAGTAAATATTTTATACACCGCTCCAACTGCTATCAGGTCGCTGATGAGTTTCGGTTTAGCGCCGGTAAAAGATAAAAGCCTGGGCAGTCTTAGGGTACTCGGCACCGTTGGTGAACCTATTAATGAAGAAGCCTGGCACTGGTATAAAAATAATATCGGCAAAGGCAAATGCCCTGTCGTAGATACCTGGTGGCAGACTGAAACCGGGGGGATACTTATTACAAACCTTGCTGGTGTTACGCCGGAAATCCCTAGTTACGCAACGCTCCCTATGCCCGGCATTCAACCAATACTGGTAGATGAAAATGGAAAAGAAATAACAGGCAATAATGTAAGTGGTAACCTTTGTATTACCCATCCCTGGCCGGGTATTTTAAGAACTACTTATGGCGATCATGACAGGTGCCGGACCAATTATTTTGCTACTTATCCAAACTTATATTTTACAGGTGACGGCGCTTTGCGCGATGAGAAAGGTAACTACCGCATAACCGGAAGAGTGGATGACGTACTCAATGTCAGCGGCCATCGCATTGGCACGGCTGAAGTAGAGAATGCTATAAACATGCATGCCGGTGTGGTGGAAAGCGCGGTGGTCGGGTATCCGCATGATATCAAAGGGCAAGGTATCTATGCCTTTGTTATTTCTAACAGCTCTCATGGAGATAGTGAATTAAGAAAAAAAGACATTACAGCAACGGTCAGCCGGATTATAGGGGCAATCGCCAAACCGGATAAAATTCAGTTTGTAACAGGTCTCCCTAAAACAAGAAGCGGTAAAATTATGAGACGCATATTGCGCAAGATAGCTGAAGGTGAAATTAACAGCCTTGGTGATACGTCTACTTTGCTTGATCCATTGGTGGTTGATGATATTAAGTCAGGTCGCTTATAAAAATCCTTTTTAATAAAAAAGATTTTTAAGTATCATGATTGACGATTTAAGATTGAAAGGTTGCTGTAAAGCTAACCGGTTGCTATTCCGAAGAGATATTATAATAAGGCGTGTTGCCGGATAACGTTGTAATATCAACGCCGGATGGTAACCCTGGTACCTATTGGAATTAACCGGTAGACCTCCAAGATTTCTTCTCTTTTCATAGAAACGCATCCATTGGTCCAGTTTTGAAAATAATCAACCGCCATCTCATCTCTTGGCCAGGTGCCGTGAATACCTATACCACCGCCAATTTTTGCAGTAGCTGGTAGTTTGCCCTGCAACTTTCTTTGATTAAACTTGGCGATATCCATGGGTGTGGGATAATCGAGTAAAAGCATCCTTTGCCATTTTTCGTGCGGGCGTTTGGCAATTATTTTAAAAGTACCTTCCGGTGTTCTGCGGTCTCCTTCCATTATTTTGTCACTAAGGTCCTTACTGCCGAACACTACAGGATATGTAGCATACCAGCCGTCATCATCATAAATCTTCAATTCATAATCTGACTTGTCTATTATAATATATGGAGTACCGCTAAGTTCACTGTTGAAGAAGCGTTTATTATAGAATCGCCTGCTGATTGTTGTGAAAGAAAAAGTAAAAAGAGAAACAATAAGTATGAGTGATACCTTTTTATTTTTCATTCTGATAAATTGCGAATATCCATATCAACGCCTTGCACATAAATCTTAGTGTCAGCATTTATTTCTTTATGATTTCTTTATAAAAATTTTCCAATAGCAATAGAAATCATCTTGCAACTTTACACCAACAAAATTTATCAAAACACTGATTAACGTTAAAATGCATTTTTGCTTGATATGTAACAATACTGGCTTTAAATCGTTCATTACTATGTATTTTAAAGCCAGCTCAACTAGACTAAGATTACTATGAAAGACACAGGCTCATAGCTGATAGCCCAACAATTTATTCGACTGTTAACTAATCATTAGTTACTCAAACGTAGGCCCACACTATATGGCGTTTGATCCAACCCTCTTTCGAACATACTTTGAGTTGCCAGAGAACCATACATTTTAATGGGACCAAGTTGCAGTTCCGCTATATAATTAATTTTGTACGGCCGCAGGTCAAAATTATTTTTAACTTTTTGTTTGCCTGTCTCGCCACTAATAAATTTCTGCCGTGCGGTGTATAAGTATCCCGCGCTGGCACCCACGCTTAATCCAAAAGTTTTATGGTTTTCTTTACCTGGAGTAAAATTAAAATTCAGCATCACCGGAACAGTGAGGTAATCAGTCGCCAGCTTATTTTTAGTATAACTAATAACGGGATTTTTATACACCATTGTAGGATTTTTCCGAAAGCGGATATTTTCTTCATACCTGAAATTATTTAGTTCCAGACCCAGTCCATACTTCAGGTTTACAACATGTTTAATGATATTAAGTCGCTGCATAACAAACCAGATGTTTACGTTGATCGATTTGCCATTTCTTAATTTAAACCAATCCTTACCGGCTCCCGGCGCAAATTGTTGTGCAGCCGAAGAAGTGTAGTTAGTGTTATCAGTAAAATTATTGAATCCCAAATCTATACTACCCCAGTTAGTGCTTAGGTTGGATTGTTTCTTTTTTTTATACTCCACATTAACTACTGTAGTATCTGTATTTTTCCGATGATCTTTATTGGTTATGATGATCATACTGCCGATGCGAATAGTGTCGCGGCGCCTCCCGGATTTTTCTTTACCGGTTGAATCTGATTGTCCAAAGCTGATGGTGTAAAGGCATAGTGCTGCCATTAAAAGGTAGAAATTTTTCATGATCTTTTTATTAAGTAAATGTTATTATTGAAAGGCTATTTCTATGTTTCCGATAAGAATACCGGATTTTTTTGAAGTTCTAAATGCTGTGTTTTTATCTATAAAGCGGGTGGCTTTCCTTAAAATCTCCCTCAAAGGATTTTTTTTACCTGTTGAAATATCAGTGAGTAAATCATTTTCATTATAGCTGGTGTGGGCAACAGTTTTTACTATACTGTAATCTTGATTATCCGTCGCATTAATCTTTAAAACAGGCTGATTTGTTATCTTGTTATTCCCAATAACAGTAGCTTCCAAAGCCGCCGGTGTCGCTGAACTGCCAATGGGTTCTGTTTGAGTCTTAGCAGATACCACGACAGAAGATGGCAACCGCTGTTTAACCCTGGCAATAAGCTCATTGCCATTGTGCTGAATTTTTTCTGCCTCATCTGTCACAAAGATTGAAGAGACTCTTTTAGATATTGCTATTAGTGGTGCATGCTTTTTATTTGTCCGGATACTTCTTTTATCAGAGACTACAAAACTTTCAACTTGTCTGGCTGGCTTATCAATAAAGGTATCAGTTGGCACAATAGTATTATCGACTGATCCATTTCCAGATTTTTTAGTAACAACCGCATCTGTATTTTTTAAAGGGACTGATGTAATTATTTTAGTAAGATCAGGAGAAAGCGAAAAAGGGGATCGTTTGTTTAGCAACAATAATCCTGCAAATAATAAAACAACTGCCGCAGCGGCCATTTTCCACGATAGAAAACTTATGGGCTTTCTTTCTTTTTTATAATGGTAGAGTAACCTTTTGTCGGGGTAAATTATGGCATCATCCCCGATAAATTTCAGGCTTTGCAAAAGGTCGAATTCTTCCTGGAAATCCGGATTGTTCAAAACAAAAGCTTCGAGGCGGGATTCATGTGCAGCACTTAATTCATTGTCGAAGTAAGCAACCGCGTACTCTTCAAAGTTACCCGGGTAAATAAAGTGCTCCGTATCTTCAAACTGAAGTAGTATTCCCTTGTTCATAAAAACTATTTCTTCTTCAGGCTTTAAGATAGCATGTTGAAGCATGAGCAGTTCATCTTTAAGATCCTGATGCTGATGAACAAATTTCTCAACAGCTTTCCTTTCATCGTCCATCAGCTCATTATCTGTGTACAACAGGAAATATTCCTGGTAATTATTTTTATCAATGTTCATTTTGTTCTTTTCAAAAATTTTAAATCAATCCTTCACATTACATTTTCAGGTTTTACCAGGTATTGTTTCAACTGAATTCTTGCCCGGTGCAGGTACACTTTTACCTGGCTTTCATTAAGAGAAGTAATTCTTCCGATTTCCTGGTAGGAATATCCTTCATAATCTTTTAACAAAACCAGTGAACGTTGCACTTCGTTCAAAGTACCCAGCGCCATTTCCAGGATCTTTTTAAGATTATTCGCCGGCTTGTCATAAACCTGCATTGTTTCATTGAACGTATCTTTTAACTGTATCCTTTTTGATTTTCTCAGGTGATCAATCATCTGGTGATAGGCTACTGTAAATAAGTACGATTTTGAAGTGCTGTTATCTACTTCAGCCTTGTTACGCCACATCTTTTCAAAAGCCGTTTGTACAATGTCTTTAGAATCTTCTTCGTGACGCAGGTTCTTCAGGATAAAGCGATACACATTATCTGAATAACTTTCTACGCATTCGTTGTATTCCCTTTCTGTCATGAGCAATTATGTGCTGGGTTATGGGTATTATTCAAGTGTTACGAACAGTGTTACTAAAAGTTACAATTAAACCAAAATTACCTGATCAATCAGATTTACAATTTTAAACTTCCTTCCGGCTTAGACGCTTATTGTTTATCATACTATTTTGAATGTATCTCTCTGCCCACTTTTAAACATGTAGATTCAAAACTTATCTTTACAGCATAAATTCAATTAAATGAATGAAGAATTTGTTGTAAGGATAGCTGGTGAAGTGGAAGAAATCAAAACGGCCGGACTTTATAAACAGGAACGGACTATCACCAGCGAACAGGGCGCTGAGATAGCAGTTAACGGTAAAACCGTTCTAAACTTTTGCGCTAACAACTACCTTGGTTTATCATCACACCCAAAAGTAATAGAAGCGGCGCACCGCGCGATTGATACCCATGGCTACGGAATGAGCAGCGTACGCTTTATTTGCGGTACGCAAGACATTCATAAAGATCTGGAACGAAAACTGGCAGATTTCCTCGGAACAGAAGACACCATTCTGTATGCTGCCGCCTTCGATGCGAACGGAGGTGTTTTTGAACCTTTATTTAACGAGGAGGATGCTATAATTTCCGACGCGCTAAACCATGCTTCTATTATTGACGGTGTCAGGTTATGCAAAGCACAGCGTTTTCGCTACGCACATAATGACATGCACGACCTTGAGGAAAAACTGAAGGATAGTGAAAAATGCAGGAACAGAATTATTGTCACGGACGGATCTTTCAGTATGGATGGGACGATTGCTCAGCTTGACAAAATTTGTGATCTAGCTGATAAATACGGCTCCATTGTAATGATTGATGAATGTCATTCATCGGGCTTCCTGGGTAAAACCGGTCGCGGCACACATGAATACCGCAACGTAATGGGAAGAATAGATATTATTACGGGTACGCTTGGTAAAGCGCTAGGAGGCGCCAGCGGCGGTTTCACCAGCGGTCGAAAAGAAATAATCGAGCTGTTAAGACAACGTTCAAGACCTTATCTATTTTCAAATACTGTTGCTCCGCCAATTGTCGGCGCATCCATCGCTGTGTTGAACATGCTTACAGAAACCACTGAACTAAGAGATAAACTGGAATACAACACCCAATTTTTCCGGGCTAAAATGACCGGGGCTGGCTTTGATATTAAAGCAGGCGACCATCCCATCGTTCCTATTATGTTGTATGATGCGGTAATCGCGCAGCGATTCGCAGCTAAATTATTAGACGAAGGTATTTATGTTATAGGGTTCTTCTTTCCGGTCGTTCCCAAAGGTCAGGCAAGAATAAGGGTTCAAATAAGTGCCGCACATAAACAACATCATCTGGATAAGGCGATTGAGGCATTCATAAAGATAGGCAGGGAACTAAGCATAATTGCCGGCAATTAATTGGTAACGTTGCTGATTGCTTAAGAAAAGCATAACATAGAAATTGCTTTTCATAAGAAACGAAACGCATTGGCAGGAATCGGTAATAAATGATTACTTCGCCGCAATCATGCTTATTTCAACATTTACATTTTTCGGCAGTCCTTTTACTGCTATTGTTTCGCGGGCAGGGAAGTCTGTGGTAAAATATTTACCATAAACTTCGTTTACATTGGCAAATAGGGACATGTCACTTAAAAAAATAGTTGTTTTAACAACATGGCTAAAGTTCATATCAGCTTTTGAAAGAATAGCCTTTAGGTTTTGCATTACCAGGTTGGTCTCCTCTGTAATAGTTGCGTTTTCAACATTTCCGGTTGCCGGGTTAATGGCTACCTGCCCTGAAATAAATAATAGATTTCCCGCTAATACCGCCTGGTTGTATGGCCCTATCGGATCTGGCGCATTGGTTGTTTTGATGATCGTTTTTTCCATGATTCAAAAATAATATAAGTTCACCTTATTGTGTCTTCCTTTTAAGGGTTTGCGTTTTGATGATCGATGGCTTGATATTATTTTTGCTAACATTAAGAACTTCTTGTATGTCTCTAATACTTAATATCGATACAACAACTGAACATGCCAGCATTTGCCTGGCGGATGATAGCAGCAATTTGTTTGTGTCTTCAAACGATCTCCAAAAAGAACATGCATCCTGGCTTCATCCTATCATAAAAAAATCATTAGAAGCATCCGGGAAAAAAGCAACTGACCTGGTGGCGATTGGAATAACTGCCGGACCGGGTTCATACACCGGACTTCGTGTAGCCATGGCTACCGCTAAAGGATTGTGTTATGCACTGAATATTCCATTGATAGCAATCAACACGCTGGAGGCAATGGCTTCGATAGCGGTAGAACAAGATACAGATTATATCTGTCCGATGATTGATGCAAGACGAATGGAAGTTTTCACCGCTTTATATGATAAAAAGGTTTCATGTATAATCAATCCATGCACAATAATTTTAGATGAAAAATCGTTTTTCGAGTCACTACAACACAAAAGGATACTCTTTTTTGGTACCGGTAAAAATAAATTTGAAAAAATAATTTTCGAAAAAAATGCAATCTTTAAAAATTTAATATTTAATGCCTCTCATCTGGCGTCAATTACATATAGGAAATATACTCAATCCGAATTTAATTCTCTCCAGTTAACTGAGCCTCTGTATGTTAAGGAGCATCATACACTTTTTATTAGTAAATCGTAATAACTTCGTAACAGAAGTAAGTAACGCTATCTTTTTAAAATCTGGTTCTCACGGTCTTCAAAACCTTCTGGCTGTAAGATGAATATATCCAATAATTACCTAATGGTTAAAGTCAGTGATGAAAATGTAATAAAGATTGACTTTTTCCAGGTTAAAAAATCCTCCCTGATACTTCGCGCCCTGAATCATAAATTGCGTCAGAATATTTTAAAATTATTGGAAGAGCAGGGTAAATTAACTGTTACTGAAATGTATGTTCAACTAAGGATTGAACAGTCTGTTGCTTCTCAACATTTAGCTATCCTGCGTCGTGCAGGCATTGTAAAAACGGAACGGGAAGGGAAATTCATTTACTACCTGCTCAATCATCCACGCATAGCCGAAATCGGAAAGTGTGTTTTCGAATTATTAAGTTAAAATGATAGCCTGGCAAGTTTCAAAAGTGAAGACGTGGTTAAACCAGCTTCTCTTTTTTGTTTTAATACCTACCTTTATGGCAAATAGAAAAAATGTTCATAAAGCAACTTTATACAAATTGTTTAAGTGAAGCGGCTTATTATATTGAAAGTGACGCTGAGGCGGTTATAATTGACCCATTACGTGATATTGATGTTTATATCAAGCTGGCTGATGAAAGAAAAGCTAGTATTAAATATATCTTCGAAACTCATTTTCATGCCGACTTTATCAGTGGTCATCTTGATCTCTCAAAAGCTACCGGCGCTCCTATTGTTTATGGTCCTAATACTGAAACAGCCTTTCCTATTCACCTCGCTACAGATGGCGAAGTTTTTAAGTTTGGAAAAATCTCCATAGAAGTCCTGCATACTCCCGGGCATACATTGGAATCAACCTGCTACTTATTAAAAGACGAAAATAATAAGCAGGTCGCTGTCTTTACGGGTGATACTTTGCTGATCAATGAAGTGGGCAGACCGGACCTGAGCAGTGGTAACCTGAGTAAGGAAGAACTTGCTTCCATGATGTATGATTCCCTCAGCAATAAAATCCTTACACTGCACGATGATGTTATAGTATATCCTGCACACGGTGCCGGCAGCAGTTGTGGTAAAAATCCCGGACCAGGCCAGCACAGTACTATTAAAGAACAAAAACAGGATAATTATGCACTGCAGCCCCAGACAAGAGAACATTTTATTGCGGCTGTTACTGATGGCTTACAGGAAGCCCCTCAATATTTTCCAATAAACGCTAAAATAAACAAAGAAGGGTACGATAGTATGGACAATGTTCTCGACAAAGGTTTGCAGGCGCTATCGGTGGCGCAGTTTAAAGAAATAATTAAAAAAGATGCGGTTATTTTAGATACCCGTGAACCATCGGAATTTACAAAGGGTTTTGTCCCAGGTTCTATAAACATTGGCTTAACAGGAAGGTTTGCAGAATGGGCAGGTAGCCTGTTACCCTTTGAACAAACTATTATCCTGGTTACCGATCCTGAAAAAGAAAAAGAAACATTGGTGAGACTGGCAAGAGTTGGATTTGATAAGGTAGAAGGATATCTAAGTGGCGGATACCAGGCATGGTTAGACGCAGGGGAACAATTGGATATGATAATAAATATAGAACCTGATGAACTGGTGATGGATATTCCTTATGATGACAAGCTGGTAGTACTTGATGTTAGGAGAGAAGCCGAGTTTGCAGACGGTCATTTAAAAGATGCGGTAAATATCCCCTTAAACGATCTTGCCGATCCCGGCAGCATGGCTAACCTTGAAGAAACACAAAATATTTATGTTCATTGTGGCGGCGGATACAGAAGTGTGATAGCTTCTTCACTGCTAAAAAGACAAGGATTCCATAACCTCAGGAATGTCTCCGGCGGATGGGATAAAATAAAAGAACAGAAAAATATAGAAGTGATAAAAGACGCGAGTCTACTCAATTAAAAGCGCTGTCAGTATTTATATACCAGCAATGATAACAGGGTATTAATGTTATCATTAATTTATTTTTTATACCTGACAGTAGCCTTGTAAGCCGATTATCTTGTTATTATAAATTGTCGCTTTTTTAAGCCTCTTATCATTGAAACCCTGGAAGGCAATTTTTGAATCCTCCGCTCATACCTCAAACCTCATTACCTAATAGCTCACACCTCAAAGTAACCATTAAATTATTTTTCAAGGCTTTACAGCTTTTGGCATATAAATAGTGTCTTATACAAAAAATATTTTTATAAAAATTTTAAAAAGCATGACATGAAAGGGTTAAAACACAAATTAGCTGTAGTGCTGATTTGGATCTTCGCTGGTTTACTTGGATTTATTAAAGGTGATGAAGCCAAACAAAAATGGGTCTTCAAAATAAAGGATAAATATGTAAACCGTAAGCAGGTCAGGGAAAATAAGTTAATAGCCCTTCGTGGTGGTGTGCTGCTGGATGAAATTGAAATGGAAGCTTATCACAAATAATTATAATTGTTCAAACAGAATGAAACCCTGACCCGATGGTCAGGGTTTTTTTATATTGTTATTGTTGTTTTTCGCCCCGACTGTGCTTTATCACTAAAAGGCGGATAGCCGGTAACTGTTATCTTACCAAAAATCACAATTCTTAAATTTAATAACCTAAATTAATTTCGCTTCCTTACTTTTGCGCAATTTGTTTAACCATGCCAAAGGATACTTCTCTAAAATCAGTGCTAATTATCGGCTCAGGGCCCATCATCATCGGTCAGGCTTGTGAATTTGATTACGCCGGCACACAGGCTGCTAAAAGTTTGATGGAAGAAGGTATTATAGTGATCCTTATCAACAGCAATCCCGCTACAATAATGACCGATCCGATGATGGCTGACAAAGTATATTTATTGCCTTTAACAGCGGAGAGTATTGAACAGATATTGGAAGAAAATAATATCGATGCGGTATTGCCGACAATGGGTGGACAAACTGCATTGAACCTTGCCAAGGAAGCGGAAGATTTAGGCCTCTGGGAAAAATTCAATGTAAAACTGATTGGTGTTGATATCAAAGCTATTGACAAAGCGGAAGACCGTGAAAAATTTCGCCAATGGATGATTGCCATGAACATCCAGGTTGCGCCGGCAAAGACCGCTAACTCTTACCTCGAAGGAAAAGAATTTGCTCAGGAGATAGGGTTCCCGCTTGTTATTCGTCCGTCTTTTACCCTCGGCGGCACGGGTAGTGGTTTTGTACATAGCAAAGACGACCTTGACGAAGCCCTTAACCGTGGTTTAAAGGCCTCCCCCATTCATGAAGTGCTTGTAGAGAAAGCGGTGTTAGGCTGGAAAGAATTTGAACTGGAATTACTTCGTGATGCCAATGACAATGTTGTAATTATTTGTACAGTTGAGAATTTTGACCCGATGGGTATTCATACGGGGGATTCTATCACAGTAGCTCCTGCGATGACGCTAAGTGATTCAGCTTATCAACTGATGCGTAACACCGCCATCCGCATGATGCGCGATTTGGGAAACTTTGCAGGTGGTTGTAATGTGCAGTTCGCTTTAAATCCTGCTACTGAAGAAATTATTGCTATCGAAATCAATCCGCGTGTAAGTCGGTCGTCTGCGCTGGCGTCAAAAGCAACGGGCTATCCTATTGCGAAGATTGCCGCTAAACTCGCTATCGGATATAATCTAGATGAACTTCAAAATCAGATCACAAAAAATACTTCCGCTTACTTCGAACCGGCATTGGATTATGTAATCGTTAAGATGCCCCGCTGGAATTTTGATAAATTTAAAGGTGCCAACGATACGCTTGGCTTACAGATGAAAAGCGTTGGTGAAGTGATGGCTATAGGTAGAAGTTTTGCGGAAGCTATCCAGAAAGCTTGCCAGAGCCTTGAAAACAATGCCGTTGGTCTTGGATATTATGGTAAGAGCCTGATGCACGCCGAAGAGTTACTCGATTATATTAAGGTTCCTAAATGGGACAGGATATTCCGAATCAAAGATGCTATCATGGCTGGTGTATCTGTTAACACTATCTCTAAAGCTACCAATGGAATCGACCGCTGGTTTCTCTACGAAATACAAAAGATCTGTAACCTGGAAAAAGAAATCGCCCGGTACAAGTCAGCCGATTTGCCTTTTGAATTATTGAAAGATGCAAAACGCATGGGCTTCAGCGATGAACAGATCTGCAGAATCATGAACGATGGCACTGAAGATGAATTGTATGAAAGAAGAAAGGCGGAAGGTTTGACAAGAGTGTTCAAAATGGTGGATACCTGTTCGGCGGAGTTTGAGGCAAAGACACCTTATTTCTATTCAACTTTTGAAAATGAAGCCAACGTCCCCGGTAGTGATGACCAGCCAACAAATGAAAGTAAAGTAAGCGATAAAAAGAAAATCATCGTATTGGGTTCCGGTCCAAACAGGATCGGACAAGGTATTGAGTTCGACTATTGCTGCGTTCACGGACTTTTAGCGATTAAAGAATGTGGTTATGAAGCTATCATGGTTAATTGTAATCCGGAAACTGTTTCTACCGATTTTGATATCGCAGACAAATTATACTTCGAGCCTGTTTACTGGGAACACCTTTGGGAAATTGTGGAGCATGAAAAACCTGAAGGCGTTATTGTACAACTGGGCGGACAAACCGCCCTTAAACTGGCCGAGCGTTTACATAAAAAAGGAATAAAGATCATAGGTACTTCTTATGATAGTATGGACATCGCCGAAGATCGCGGACGCTTCAGCGACAGGCTGAAAGAACTCGAGATACCTTACCCCGATTATGGAACCGCTTACTCTGTTGACCAGGCTGTAATAGTAGCTAATAAAGTAGGCTACCCGGTATTGGTTCGTCCGAGTTATGTATTGGGTGGACAACGAATGCGCATCGTTATTAATGATGATGAAGTGGAGAATGCCGTGATAAGTTTGCTGAAACACATTCCCGGTAATAAAATCCTGATAGACCATTTTCTTGATCGCTGCCAGGAAGCAGAAATAGATGCGATCTTCGATGGAGAAGATTTTCATGTAATGGGTGTGATGGAACATATAGAACCTGCGGGTATCCATAGTGGTGATAGCAACGCCGTATTGCCGGCATTTAATTTAACACCGCTTGTGGTAACGACGATGGAACATTATGCAGAAAAAATCGCGCGGGCACTAGAAATTAAAGGACTTATTAATATTCAGTTTGCCATTAAGGATACTAAAGTTTATGTGATAGAAGCCAACCCAAGAGCTTCCCGGACAACTCCTTTCATTGCAAAGGCTTACCAGATACCCTACCTGAATGTGGCTACTAAAATTATGATGGGCACGCATAAGCTCAAAGATTTTACTTTTGAAAAGAAACTTAAAGGCTTTGCGATTAAAGAGCCTGTATTTTCTTTCGATAAATTTCCCGGGGTAAACAAGGAATTGGGGCCGGAAATGAAATCAACCGGTGAGGCAATTCGTTTCATCAAAAATCTTCGCGATCCATATTTCCGCCAGTTGTATAAAGACAGAAGCATGTACCTGAGCAAGTAATGCAAGGTATTATTTGCTGTATTGCTGTCAGCCAACGTCCAATGCCAAAGCTTATGGCACACGGTGTCAGCAATCACCTGTCTAAGATTACGGCTGGCAAAGATCTGCTGATCACTGACGGCTGATCGCTGACGGCTAGTATAATTCCTGCTCTGGCATAAGACATGCAATAATTTTTTTAAATTTTGAAGATGAATACAGAGGTTGCAAAAATAGCTGACAGTCTCAGGGAAGTCTTGTCTGGCGAACCCTGGTATGGAAAAGCTGCGCTTACATTATTGAATGAAGTAAAGCCGGAGACAGTGTTTAACAAATACAATGATAGATCACATTCATTGATTGACCTTATCTATCATCTCGTTACCTGGTCGGAGTTTGTAAGAAAGCGGTTAGAAAAAAATCAGTCTGAAGATATGGATATCTTTGAGGCGCTGAACTGGCGGGAAACAAATACTGCCATGCATACCTGGAACAATGGCATCTCGCAGTTTACATCGGAAACTAATAAGATCATAGCAATCTTAAACAATGCTACAGACGAGTTGCTGGAAGGAAAGGTTGATTACAGGGAATATAACTTTAGGTACTTATTAAACGGATTAATCCAGCATACTATTTATCATCTCGGACAGATTGCCTTTATAAATAAGATGTATTGATTTTATTTATAATGAAAACAAAGGAGGAAAAATATCAGCAATAAACTGACACTTTCCCTTCTCAAATAATTTTCTTTAATCCATTTTCTGTCCTAATTTTCTGTATCCTATAAAGAAAAACAGGGGGAACACCAGCAAGGTCATAGTGGTGGCGGTAATTAATCCACCAATTACCACAATAGCAAGGGGCTTGGAAGTTTCGGAACCTATGCCATTGGATAATGCTGCCGGCAATAAGCCGATAGCCGCCATCAATGCTGTCATTACTACGGGCCTGATCCTGCTTCGTACCCCATCCTTTATAGACTTCTCCAGGGTATGGGTATTAAACTCCTGCTTCTTTACACCCTGAATATTTCTTTTAAAAACAGAAATCAATATCACTCCGTTCTGAATACATATCCCGAACAACGCAATGAAACCAATGCCTGCGGAAATGCTGAAGTTTGTCCCCGTAATCAGCAAAGCCGCTATACCACCAATGATTGCGAAAGGTACATTCATCAATACCATACCAGCATCTTTAATGTTACCGAACATGATAAACAATATCAGAAAGATGATAAGAATACTTACCGGCACTACTTGCGATAAACGTTTTGTAGCACGTTGCTGATTTTCAAAATCACCTGCCCATTGCATGTCATATCCTCTTTCAAGCTTTACTCTTTGATCAACTTTTAACTGTGCTTCATTAACGGTGCTCCCCATGTCTCTTCCGCGTACAGAAAACTTAACCGCGGAATACCTTCTGTTGTCATCTCTGAAAATAAGGCTGGGTCCGGTTAAGGTTTGAATATTAGCAATGTTTTTTACAGGCACTTTTGCGCCACGAAGCGTAGGCACCATCAGATTGCTAATTGCTTCCACGTTGTTACGATAGCTTTCAAGATACCGTAACCGAAGCTGAAACCTTCGCTCCCCTTCGTATATCTGCGTAATTGCTTTACCACCGATAGCCATTTCTATCACCGCATTTGCATCGGCGGTTGTAACACCATAGAGTGCCATCTTAGTTTCATCCAGGTCAATACGCATTTCAGGCTGACCAATATTTTTAATCACCCCAAGGTCTTCCACCCCAGGAATATTTTTCATTACAGCAAATACCTCCCCTGCTTTCCTTTCGGTATAAGCCAGGCTATCGCCGTAAATTTTTACGCATAAAGATCCTTTAACACCAGACACCGCCTCTTCCACATTATCCATGATAGGTTGTGAAAAATTAAGATCCGTTCCCGGGAACACTGATAACTTATTTTTCATTTCGTCCACCAGTGCTTCCTTTGAAATATGGCTGGCCCATTGGTCTTTAGGATATATGTCAACATGGAATTCAATGTTATAAAAACCTGTGGCATCTGTGCCGTCATTTGGTCTGCCTGTCTGAGACATTACCTGCTTCACCTCCGGAAAATGACGGATAATCTTTCGCATCTTGTTAGCAAGATCGCGGGAGTCTTCCAACGATACACTTAAAGGACAGGTAGCACGAATATAAATGGCTCCCTCATCAAGTTCAGGCAAAAATTCAGACCCTAAAAATTTAAAACAAAATAACCCTGCAACTACAATCAAGGCAGCGGATAACAAGACGATTTTTTTTCTGAGATAAACGAAAGAGAACATTTTCATAATGCCGCCGGTAAGACCTTCAACAAAACGATTGTGTTTTTCCTTTACATCTCTTCTTAAAAGAATGCTGCATAACAACGGCACAAGTGTCAGGGTAAGAATCAACGCCCCAAGCAGGGCAAAGCCCAGTGTCCAGGCAAGAGGAGAGAACATTTTTCCTTCAACCTTTTCAAAAGAAAAGATAGGAAGTAAGCCTGCGATAATAATAAGCTTCGAAAAGAAAATAGCCTTTCCTAATTCACCGCCGGTATTTTTTATCATACCGAGTTTCGATAATTTATTAAATCGCTCCATACCAAATTCGTGCGCCTTGCTATCAAGCAAAACAAAAATACCTTCTACCATTACAACCGCTCCATCTATGATAATCCCAAAATCTATTGCACCCATTGATAACAAATTCGCCGACATACCTTTCAGGGTCAGGCAGATGAAAGCAAACAACAACGCCAGTGGAATAACTATCGCAACAATAACGGTCGTTCTCCAGTCAGCCATAAAAAGAAACACGATAACGGTAACCAGTGTTATGCCTTCCAGCATATTATGGAGTACGGTGTGCGTAGCGAAATCTATCAGGTTATCACGATTATAAAAAGTATTGATCTTTACATCCGGTGGAAGTATCTTCTCATTCAGGTAATTAATTTTTTTCTGAACGTTTTTAATTACTTCACTTGGGTTTTCAGATTTACGCATTACAATAATTCCCTCTACCGCGTCATTCTGCAAATCCCTTCCAACCTGTCCTAACCTTGGCAAACTTGAATTATCTACTTCTGCAACATCCTTCACTAATATTGGTGTGCCGTTAATATTATCAACAATAATATTCTTTACTTCCTCAATATTATTTAGCAACCCGATACCACGTACTACATAAGATTGAGAATTATCTACGATCACGTCTCCACCAACGTTGATATTACTTTTGGATACTGCGTTGTAAACATCGAGGGGTGTGATGTTGTAAGAGGCAAGCTTCTGGGGATTAACTTTGATCTCGAATGTTTTAACTTCACCACCAAAGCTTACCACATCACCAACGCCGGGTACAGCAAGGAACTGTCGTTCTATCACCCAATCCTGCAAAGTTTTTAATTCACGTACTGTCTTGGTATTGCTTTGTAAAGTATACCTAAAAATTTCTCCTGTTGGTCCTGTAGGTGGTTGCACATTGGGGTTCGCCCCTTCGGGCAACTGTACTTCCCGCAGCATGTTGTTAACCTGTTGCCTGGCAAATGCATCTTCTACATTGTCTTCAAAAACAATTTTTACAACGGATAGCCCGAATACAGTTGTTGATCTTACAAATTCTTTTTTCTGAACAGGGTTCATCGAAATTTCCAGAGGGATGGTAACAAATTTTTCCACCTCTTCGGCGCTTCTTCCGGCCCATTGGGTAATGAGGGTGATCTGCGTATTCGTTACATCAGGGAAGGCCTCGATAGGGATATTCTTAAAAGCTATAACACCGGATATAATTAATAACAAGGCAGCGAAGAATATAAACAACTTATTCTTTAAAGAAAAAGCTATAATTTTTTTAATGAATTTATTCATACAAATATTTTAACCTATTTGGAATTTAAGGCTTCGAAAATAAATACCTGTGAAGTGATAACAACCTGCTCGCCTTCTGTCAGCCCTTTAATAAATGTTTTATCCCCGATTCTTTTAAGCACCTGGATCTCACGGATGGCAAGGCTATCGGCAGAAATCTTTACTATAACGTAACGTTTGCTGTTGTCGAGCACAACAGCGCCTGATGGGATGGATAACATTTTACCAGAGGATTTGCCTGTAACATTTATGGTAGCAAACATCTCAGGCTTTAACACATTGCCGGGATTGTTCATGCTTATGCGAACCTTCATCGTTCTGTTTGCGGGATCAAGCACATCATATATTTTATCGATCTTACCGGTATAATCTTTTTCGGGATCAGCCAGTGTACTGACTGTTACATCATCACCGATATGAATGTTATTTATATCAGCTTCAAAGACATTGGCTATAATCCAAACGGTAGAAAGATCTGCAACGGTGAAAAGATTTGTGTTGTTATCAGAACGCACCTCTGAGTTATTGGTAATGGTCTTTTCTATTATGTACCCGCTTAATGGGGCAGTTAATGCATAGGTTGCATTTTTGCCACCCGTAATAGACGAAACCTGGTTTGCCCTGTTCAATTCTGAACTGGCTTTGTTTACTTCTAAACGGGCAGTTATCACTTCCCTTTCCGTAGCCAGTCCGCTGTTAAATAACTCTTCTGATGACTGAAGATTCTTTTTACTCATATCAACATTAGACTGAGCAACCGACAGGTCGTTGGCAACGCCGGCAACTTCTGAACTTTGAAGCAAGGCAAGCTCTTTTCCTTTCTTTACATAATCGCCCAGTTCAACAGAAACAGATTTTATCTTTCCGCTTACCAAAGCATATACTTTCGCCTGCCTGGATTCGTTTGGAATAATTTTACCATTCAGTTTCACCTGGTCTGTTATGTCTTCCACGGTAACAGGTGCCGTTTTAATACTCTTTATTAAACTGTCAGGCACAGGATTGTCGTCCTTTGCGGCAAGCTGCTCATGACTGTTGCAGGATCCCATCATTATAACAGAAAATAATGCAGGAATAAATATTTTAGAGAAGATCATTTTATAAGATTTAATTATTTATAAAGGGTTTTGCCGGTGGCGAAATTTAAGTCTTCGATTCCCTGCATGCGTTGGTATTGCAGCTGGTTCATCTGAAGAATGTTTTGTTTATAAGATTCATAGAAGTCAGTGAATTCGATAAGACTGATATTCTTCTTCTGAAAATTGTCTGTAACGCCTTTGAGTAATCTCTCGAACTGACTTCTGAACTGAGGATCAAAAGATTGAAGCATCTTTTCACTGTTGACAGCTTTAGTGTACGCTTTCTTAACATCGTTCTCAACTGTAAATTTCTGAAGGTCAAGATTCGTATGACTTTGGTATATATTTATCTGGGCGGCTTTGATGTTACCCTGATTACGGTTAAAGAAAGAAAGATCAATGGAGGCAGTTAAAAATGAAGCGTTGTTTACAAAACTACCACGCTTATCAAACTGCGCCCCAAGGGTAAGATCAGGCACCCGTATGGCTTTTTGAAGAGAAAAATTTTGCTCACTGTATAGCAATGAATTCTCAGCAAGTCTTAAATCATACCGGTTCATGTAAGCCGAGTCTATGATAGCCTGCAGATTTATGCCAGTCACTGATTCATTCAGATGAACGCTGTCAGCTACAGGAAGTAAGTACAATGTATTGTCATGCAGCAGCAATTGAACCTCTGCCTGCAGGTCGTTCAGCTGATTCTGCAGAGACGTCTGCTCAGCTTTTAAAGAATATAAAAGAGACTTTATACGGGTTGCATCTTTAAGATTTACAATTCCTTTCTTGAGGAGATCTTCGTAAGCCGCATTAAGTTTTTCAAGAGAAGCCACCTGTTCTTTATAAGCATCATAAGAATTTTGGAGAAAGTAAATATTATAAAAATCACTTCTGATGGTATAACGAAGGGTACGTAACAAATCAGAAAAAACATTCTCTGCCTGTTTAACGTTTGTTTCAGCAAGTTTAACCTGCTTATTACGTTTGCCTGCAAGAATAATAAGCTGTTGTATATTCAGTCCGTATTCACCTGTTTTGTTACTAACGTCGAACCACTTTTTTTGATCGGGATTGAAAATGTTAGCGGTGTAAGAGATAGTAGGATTGCTATACAACGATGCTTGCAGAACCTGCGCCCTTGCGGCATCTATATTAAATTTTTCTGCCAGCAGCTGCAGATTTTTTTGAAGAAACAGCGTTTCGGTTTCTGGTAAGGTCCGTCGCAGGGAATCCTGGGCACGCAAGCCGGATACCATGCATAGTGCCAGCATACCTGCCAGGCATAAACGCTTCACGTTGTTATAAAACATTGTTATTAATTTAATTGCACCAAAACGAAAAATAAAATTATAACGGAGGATTCCTTAATAGGTACAACTAGGCGCTTATAATACCAGGACCTGGTCTTATAAATTGCACACCTTATTCATTGTTATTGAATGAAAATAATGCCCCTGTTAGATGGTTATAAATGCGGCATTACAGATACTGATTCGCAAGTAATGAAATACAGGAACAATTATCCTGCCCGGTAAAACAAAAGATACCTTAGGAAATATCCGGTGGGGGAGAAATTATATCAAAGGAAACGGCAATAATTTTTTGTTCTTTTAAATCTGAATATACTAATTGCTTTTTCGATTCATCGAAAGTGTGTTCGACATTTGTAAAGAACGGCTGAAAAAAATAATTTACTTCTTTAACCATGTGGAAGTTCTGTCCATCGTCGTCATCTTCATCCTGGGGAACGTTCACATGATTACCCAGTATAATTTTATCAATATATTCTATTACTGTATTTATATCATCCTGCTGCTGGCCACTGGAATTGAATATGTCCTGTTCAGCAACCTGCGGTAAAAACATAGAGCTGTTAATATGACAAATTAAAACAATAAAAGCCATTCCTTTTTTAAACATATTGATGTAAAGGTACATTGCCGGTTTTTAAAAAATGTTATGTAACAGTTAAGCGTCGCCCCAATCAAGCACCGGTGTATAACATGTTATACTATTTTAAAATGGGTTGTAACACCCTTTATACAGGCATATTAATTCCTAGCTTCTATTATGTCTTATACCAGCATTCCTATATGGAAGGAGGCGCCTTTTATTCGACTCATCGTACCGCTCATGGCCGGTATTCTTATTGAATGGCACTGTCCATTACCGGTAGCTGTATATAAGCTCATAATGCTGATTTGCTTTACGTGCATTATTCTTTTCTCATTCTTAAAAACTTTTACGAGGTTTAAAAAATACTGGATAGGCGGAATACCGATTAATATCTTGTTAATATGTTTAGGTGGAATAATCACCTGTAATAAAGATCTTCGTAACAGTCTGAATTGTATTACAGGAATAGAACAAACTTGTAATACTTTTGTCGTTACACTCATTGAGCCGTTATCAGAGAAGAGCAATTCTTTTAAAGCAAACGCAGCTGCAAGTGAGGCAATTTACAATGACACCGCCAGGATAGTAGAGGGTAACATCGTACTATACTTTCAAAAAGACAGCGCTCTTCATAAACTGGCTTACAATAGCAGGCTGGTTTTATTTAAAAGCTTGCAGCCAATAAAAAATTCCGGTAACCCGGGCGCTTTTGATTATCAGCGGTACTGTATTTTTCAGCAGTTATACTACCAGGTATATTTAAAACCTGGGGATTATATATTGCTTCCGGGCATCAGTGATAAATCTTTCAACCAGCTGCTTTTTAAAATAAGAAAAGAAATTGTCACGATACTTCAAACTTACATCAAGGGCGAAAAGGAAGCAGGTCTTGCTGAAGCATTATTAATTGGGTATAAGGACGATCTTGATAAGAACCTGGTACAGTCCTATTCCAATACGGGCGTGGTTCATATCATCGCGATTTCGGGATTACACCTGGCATTGATTTACTGGTTGCTCAATCTTTTATTAAAGCCCTTGAAAACAAAAGGAAGGATGCGGTGGATAAAAGCAATACTCATAATAGCGGGGTTATGGTTGTTTAGTATGTTATCAGGCGGGTCGGCGTCTGTATGTCGTTCTGCTTTAATGTTCACTCTTATTGTTATGGGAGAAAATATTGATAGAAAGACCAACATCTACAATTCCCTTGCCGCCTCAGCTTTTCTTTTGCTGTGTTATAATCCATACTGGTTATGGGATGCCGGCTTTCAGTTATCATACATAGCTGTATTAAGTATAATTGTATTTATGAAGCCTGTGTACAACTGGTTTTATATAAAAAATAAATTACTCGACCAGGTATGGAAGATGGCCGCTATCAGTATTGCGGCGCAAATGCTAACTACACCGGTGAGCATCTATCATTTTCAACAATTTCCAAATTATTTTCTTATCACAAACCTCGTGGCGGTTCCACTATCGAGTCTCGTTGTCCTTGCTGAACTGGCCCTTTGCGTGCTGTCTTTTTCAACCTTGCTCGCAACACCGGCAGGCAATATCACTAGCTGGCTTATTACCATTATGAATGGATTTATAGACTACATTAATAAAATGCCATTTACAACTACAAGTTCCATTAGTTTATCATCAGGACAGCTTTTACTGATTTATCTTTTTATTTTTTCTGCTGGTATCTGGCTGTTTCAAAAGAACAAAACCGCATTAATTATTGCACTGGCCTTCATAGTTTGTTTTGTGATAATTAAAAGCTATTATAATATAAAAGCAAGCTACCAGGAAAAACTAATAGTCTTTAATGTTCCTCACCGGCAGGCGATAGATCTTATCAAGGGACATCATTGCATATTTATAGGGGATAGTATGATTAGTAATAATATTGTTCTTCAAAATTTTATCTTAAGGCCTTCGAGGAATAAATACAGAATAAGAGAAATAAAAAAATTACAACCTTCTCCTGGTAGCACGACCGCATTTGGGATTGGTAATAAGCACGTAGTAGTAATCGATGGAAGTATCGATGCACTAATTTATCCGGCGACATATAATGTGGATATTTTAATTTTATCCGGCAATGCAAATGTTACTATAGGCGGGCTTCAAAAAATAATCGAATGCAAACAAATAATTTTTGACAGCTCTAATTCATACGGAAAAATACAGAAATGGAAAGCGGAATGCAAAAATGCAAACATCGCATATCATGCTGTCGCTGAAAGCGGAGCTTTTATTTTGAACCTGAATTAACTTAGATTTGCCGCTCATTCAACAAAACCATCCGGGGTACACTTATCCGGGATGGTTTCAAAATTTCATGCATGAACAAACGAATTAAATCTGCGCTTCTTTCAGTTTTTTATAAAGATGGTTTGGATAATATTATAATGGAACTACAGCGATTAGGCGTTATTATTTATTCTACTGGCGGCACACAAACATTTATAGAATCCCTTGGTGTTTCCTGTATTCCTGTTGAATCGTTAACCACTTATCCGTCTATTCTTGGTGGTAGGGTTAAAACTCTTCACCCTGCTGTGTTTGGAGGCATCCTGGGAAGAAGAGACAATGAACAGGATCTGCAGGAGATGAAAGAATATAAAATTCCTGAAATTGATCTTGTAATTGTTGATCTCTATCCTTTTGAAGAAACGGTTGCCCGGATATCACGGGGTTCATTCGCAGGCAGCCAGGCCGATGCCGAAAAATCTGTCATTGAAAAAATTGACATAGGCGGACCTTCTATGATAAGAGGAGCCGCAAAAAATTTTCAGGATGTACTGGTTATTGCTTCGAAAAAAGACTATGCCCGTCTTGAAGAATTGTTGAAAGAACAGAACGGGGAAACAAGTTTCGAACAACGGAAAGAATTTGCTGCTAAGGCGTTTGACGTATGTTCCGGTTACGATATAGCTATTTCAAATTATTTTAATGGCACGGCTCATTTTAATCCTTTTGATAATAGTGAAACCATTTTGCGTTATGGTGAAAATCCTCACCAGCAGGGAGTATTTTACGGCAAACTGGAAGATGTGTTTGATCAGCTTCATGGAAAAGAGCTTTCCTACAATAACCTTGTCGATGTGGAAGCTGCCATTCAACTGATTCAGGAATTTGCCGAGACTACCTTCGCCATTATAAAACATACTAATGTGTGTGGTATTGCGTCAACCGGCAACCTGAAACAATGTTGGGATGCAGCATTGTCCGGCGATCCGGAAAGTGCTTTTGGCGGAGTACTTGTGTGCAATGAGGAAGTAGACAAAAACACCGCAGAAGCTATCAGTGAATTGTTTTTTGAAGTGTTGATTGCGCCTTCTTTCAGCAGGGATGCAATGACTGCTCTGAAGCAAACAAAGAATCGTATTCTTCTGAAAAACAAATCCTCTAAAAATACACTTCCCGCACAGCAGTATAAGTCGATGCTTAATGGATTTCTAACCCAGCAAAACGATGAAGGCAATTACAGCAAGTGGGAAGAATCGGGTGGTAGATCTTCAGCAGAGGATGAAAAAACAAATCTTGTCTTTGCAAATATTGTTTGCAAGCATTTAAAATCAAATGCAATAGCTATTATAAAAAATAAACAACTTATCGGCAAGGGATGCGGACAAACAAGCAGGATAGATTCGTTGCGGCAGGCGATTGAGAAAGCCCGGCAGTTTGGTTTTGATTTAAAGGATGCCGTTATGGCGAGCGATGCTTTTTTCCCTTTTGATGATTGCGTAAAACTCGCGCACAAAGCGGGTGTAGAAGCGTTTATTCAACCGGGCGGTTCTATCAGGGACAAAGATTCTCTTGAGTATTGTAAACAGCATAACCTGGTAATGGTACTGACGGGGCTAAGGCATTTTAAACACTAATGGTATGGTAGCTTTAGATTTATAATTTTGCTGTCAGCAGGGAACATAATATGTATTCACTTTGCTTGCGGCGAAACCTACAGTAAGCAGAAACTGATAATTTATTGATGAATTAATTTAATTTTTAATATGCTGTAAGCGGAAAGCTAACGGCTGATAGCCCAATGATTTTCAAAACCAAAGGTATAGTTTTAAGAAACGTTAAGTATGGTGAAACCAGTTTGGTGGTAAGCATTTATACTCAATTGTTCGGCCTGCAATCTTATATGGTAAACGGGGTTAGAACTTATACAAAGAAAGGTCCGGGGAGGGCAAATCTATTTCAGCCTGCGGCTATGCTTGAGCTGGTCATCTATCACAACGAATTAAAAAACCTGCAGCGGATAAAAGAATTCAAGTGGAGTTTTTTATACGAGCATATCCTTACGGATGTAAAAAGAAATACGGTTGCACTATTTATGGTTGAACTTCTACAGAAGACCATCAAACAGCCGGAAACCAATGATTCACTTTTCTGTTTTATCGAAGATGCATTTCTTCACCTTGACAAAGCCGATGATAGCGTAGTAGCTAATTTCGCGCTATTCTTCGCACTTCATCTTACTTCCTTTTTCGGATTCAGGCTAAGTGATAATTATTCCGCACATAATAATATCCTCGATCTGCAGGAAGGGAATTTTGTAGCAGATCGTCCACTGCATCCGCACTTCCTAGAAGGGCGTGATAGCTATACTACCTCACAACTTTTGAAGGTAATGCAACCTTACGAACTTGATCAGATTAAACTTAATCATGACTTTCGCCGGAACTTATTAATTGCTTACCAAAATTTTTACGCCTTGCATATTGAAAATTTTGGCATAATGAAAACACTGCCTGTTTTACAGGCTTTGCTTTCATAATTTATTTGATATCATAAAGGTATAAACGTTGATATTATATACTTCCAATTATAGTATTCTTCCTGAAACAGAACCAGCTGTTATGTGTTGATTGACTATACTGCTAATTAGCACAACCCCAGGGCGCTTCCCGGTATCAAAACTTCCAATTGTATTACTCATACCCAAAGCCCTGGCGCCGTTGAAAGTTGCCCATTGTAATATTTCAGATAATGGGATACCGGGAAATTCCTGGTGGACTGTTTTTATCTCTTCCAATATACTCAAGTGGTTATTACTAGCATAGCTATCGGTGCCAAGGGTTATCATACAATGATGCTTCCTGAAAAGTTCTATCGGTGGATGAGTTGATTGAATATACCTGTTCGCATTTATGCAGATGCAGAAATAAATTTTGGCTGACAAATTCTTATCATGTAGAAATAATAAATCATCTTCACCCGTAAAGGTGTTATGCACGAGTATGATACCTGCCACTTTATTTAACCAGGGCAGATAGGTTTGTAAACTGCTTTTGCCACTCGGTATAAAAGAACCTGCATCTATGTTAAGGTCTTTGAATAATTTAAATAGTCCTCCTGATTTATTTAGATACAATTCATTCTCCGCGTCGGACTCCTGGTTGTGAATAGTAATTATTTGTTTCGCCGACGCATTGTTGATCAGGCTGAATAATTTTTTAGAAACAGAATAGGGCGCATGCGGTGAGATAGCGCTATAGTTAAATACGGATTGGTATCGGCCTTTTAATGGAAGCTCCTTATTAAATTCATTAAGGATATTATCCATATAATTTATCCTGGCTTCCGCGTCCTGTTCTTTGAAACCTGTCACTTCCAAAAAATTAAACCAGTTTATTTTACTGTTCTTTTTTACCTGGATCGAATCTGTTGTATTGCAAATATCTCCCACAGCTATAATTCCAGCTCTATACATTTCTTCGTCAGCAAGTTGCATTGCGTATAAAATTTCTTCAGCCTTGAAATTCCTTTTATTGATTACGGTTGTTAAAAATTCGATAAGACCCTTACCTGCCGGGATCGTCCCCTTCATATGACTGAGTTCAATGTGGCAATGGGTATTAACAAATGCTGGCGAAATTACACCTTCAAATACCTCAATGTTATCACCTGCTTCTTCAGCAGTTGAAATACCTGTAACAGTGCCATCCTCTTCGGTAATTAATACTGCCGATGTTAATAATTCCTGACCGGTAAACAAATAATCTGCTTTAAATTTTCTTATGCCCATGTAATGTTTGAATGAGTTAATTTGTGCATCTATCCATCAGGTTAGCAGCCGTCAGTCATCAACTGATGCTTATATTTAGTACAATCCTTATATAGCAGGATATAAATTCAAAGATATATTTATATAGGTAGCTGATAGCATTCAAAAATTATTAAACATGTTAGACAGATTAGAAGCCATCAAAGCCAAATACGATGATATGGGTGTAGCACTTGCCAATCCCCAGATTGTAAACGACAACCGTAAATTTGGGCAAATGAGCAAAGAGTACAACAACCTGGAGAAAATAGTGCAGGCTTATTCAGCATATAAGCGATTGTTAAGCGATATAGATTTCAACAGAGAAGCCCTTATGGGCGAAGATGAAGAACTACGCGACCTGGCCAAGATGGAGACGACCGATCTTGACGAAAAGAAAGAAAAGCTTGAAGCGGAAATACGCAAATTATTAATACCCAAAGATCCGCAGGATGAAAAAAATGCCATCCTGGAAATCCGTGCCGGAACAGGTGGTGATGAAGCAAGTTTATTTTCCGGCAACCTGCTTAATATGTATTTACGCTATTGCACCTCAAAGGGATGGAAGACCGCTATCTTAAGTGAAAGTGAAGGCACCGTTGGTGGTTATAAAGAAGTACAGGTAGAAGTAACCGGCGAAGATGTTTATGGTACCTTAAAATTCGAAAGTGGAGTGCACCGCGTTCAGCGAGTACCAGATACTGAGGCTAGTGGCCGTGTGCATACATCGGCTTCTACAGTAGCGGTTATGCCGGAAGCAGAAGAAGTTGATGTTGAAGTAAAAGAAAGTGATGTAAAAATGGAAACCTCCCGCAGTGGCGGCGCCGGTGGTCAGAATGTTAATAAGGTAGAAACCAAAGTAATGCTTACCCACATTCCAACAGGACTTGTTGTTATTTGTCAGACAGAGCGTAGCCAACTGGGCAACAGGGAAAAGGCTATGACGATGTTGAGATCAAGGTTATATGAAGCGCAAGTGCGTAAACAGGAGGAAGAAATTTCAAGGCACCGTAAAAGTCTGGTAAGTACCGGTGACAGAAGCGCCAAGATCAGAACTTATAATTATCCTCAGGGCAGGGTGACAGATCACAGGATTGGATTGACCATTTATAATTTAAATGCTGTGTTAAACGGAGAGATCAGCGAGTTTATTGATGCCCTTCAATTCGCTGAAAATGCTGAAAAAATGACGAAACAAACGTAATTAACAACATCACATTAAACTAATTAAAAGTATATACTTCATATGATGGCATTTGATTTGATACATTACTTTTACAAATAATACTCTACTTCGACTTTCAATAGTAGTCAAGTCTCTCATAAGCAGTTAGTTTTGGTTACGGCCCCTGTTTCAACAGGGGCCTTCTTATTATTTAATTATCATTAAATCATCATTATGTTTTGCACTGAGCTTAAAGGAGAATTATTATTATATCACGTATTCAGCATTAAACACTAGCCAGGTAAATTGAAAACCAATTACGGGGAAAGTTTTCCTCCTCCTCACAATAATAATTTCACATTACATATCCCATAAGCTATAGCTGCGCTAAGTATGTCTGCTATTATATCGCCCTGATCGAAGCTGCGATTTGGGATATAATACTTTTGAATGTATTCTATGATGATACCATTAAATGATGCCAATAAAAACACTGAAAAAAAAATACTTTTTAACTGCTGCGATAAGGAATTTCTTAAATAGAAATAGAAGCACCACAAGCCTACAAGCGTCCCAAAAATTATAACGTGCGCTATTTTATCAAGATTAGGTATGTTTAAAATACCTTCTGTATTTGGTAGCGTTGAACCAGGAAGGCATAATAAAACCTGTATGAAGACGGTCCAGGCTATTGGAATAAATAGCTTACCAAAATATTTTTTCAAAAATGGTTGTTTATTCTCAAATCTAATTCATTTAATAACACGGGAGATAGCTTAACTAGGTTTTTACATTACCTAGTACATACATTTGTTCCATGGTTGGAGAAGAGCTTCCCCCTGTATTCTCCAGGGTGATAGCAAAAGCCTGGGCATTAGGTATATTCTTCATCTTTACAAATGATGATTCCGTACCAGTATCAAATACTCCTGCATCTACCGGTTTACCATCAACCAGCGCCCATAGCTGGTACTGCTTGCCAGGTGCGGGCTGAGGCATATTATTAACTAGCAGGTAAACTTCTTTATTACCCTGGTTCCAGTAAACAGTAGCAAGACTGTTACGGGCCGGGCTTGTAGGTACATTAGTGCCGGGTAATTTTACAATTGTTAATTGGGGATCTTTTAAAATCGCAAGATCATTTTGAAAAATTTGCAGCCTCGCCTCTAAAACCTTATTACTAGCTGCCATTTGTTGCTGACTTGCTACCAGGTTATTATAAAGCGCCAGGTAGTTCTTACTCCGGTTGAAGAAATAAAGATTTAGAATCGCGCTTGCTATAAAAAGAATAAGCGAAGCCGCAACGGCCAGGCGCATCATGCGTAAATATTTTACTGCTTTATCAGCCTGTTCCTCTGTATTGATATTTTTTGAAAATGGAATTACGCGGGAAGAAGATTTAGATATTTCAGTTTCAATTTCTGCAAAAATTCTACCCTGCAATTCTTCAGGGGGTTTATTAAGATTTGAAAAAGCCAGTTGTTCAAGTAATATTTCGAATTCATTGCGCGCGATTCTAACCTCATCATGTGCAATACACATGCTTTCAAACTCAGCCTTTTCCGTAGCATCTGCCAGGCCCAACACATAGCTTTCAACTATGCCACTCGATATGTATTCCTTAATATTCACTTTAGATGTTCTCTGAGTTGTATCAATGCGGTACGAATTCTTGTTTTAACAGTCCCTAATGGTATTTCTTCGATTTCAGCAATTTCTTCGTGTGTATAACCTTTAAAATATGCCAGGTCAATCAAGACCCTTGATTCTGCTTTTAATTTTAATAATATTTTCTTTAATCCAATATTGTCAGTATTTAATTGTGTTGAATGTCTTGCGATATCTAACTCTTGTGTTTCAGGAAATTGCTGGTTTTTTTTGCTATTCTGGTATGCCTTGGATCGCAGGAAATCAATAGAAGCATTTCTGGCAATATTTAACATCCAGGTAAAAAGCCGGCCTTTTGACTGGTCATAACTTTCAATCTTCCGCCAGATATTGATAAACACTTCCTGAAGTACATCATTGGCTAATTCCTGATCAGGGATTATTTGCTGGACAATAGTGTAAAGGGCTGCCGAGTAATTATTATACAGGTAGCTAAAAGACTGGTTGTCCCGGCCTTTCAACATCATTACTAATTCTGATTCAGTATATGTTGGAGTGGTTCCCAAAAATTCAGTGTAATTGTGGTCTAAATATAGTGATAAAATATTTTGATTTCCATAACCACACATTTACATACGAGATTACCATTGTTGTAGTTTTTATTAAGGAAGAAACTGGTGTGGTTTTAACCTACGATCGTTTTATAGGAGGAAGAATCCATTAACCTTTCCACGTCTGCAATATCGGTAACGGTCATCTTAATCATCCAGCCGTCGCCATAAGGATCGGTATTAATAAGTTCAGGTGAGGTTGTCAATTTAGGATTCACTTCATTTACAGTCCCAGCTACGGGCAGGTATAAATCGCTTACTGTTTTTACAGCTTCAATAGTACCAAATATAGCTTCAGCATCCAGTAATTTACTGATAGATTCTATTTCAACGTAAACAATATCTCCTAATTCACTCTGCGCAAAATCAGTTATTCCTATAGTAGCTATATTTCCTTCCAGGCGAATCCATTCATGGTCTTTTGTGTAATGTAAGTTATCAGGTAAATTCATAAAGATATATTTGATGAGTACAAAGATTAGTAAATTATTGATTATTGCTGAATAATTATTCAGTTCACTTTCTTTTATACAGGTATTTTTTGATGAGTAGCGGTGGTAACGTTGTGTATCATTAATCGCTATCTCCTTTTTACCAGGAATGCTTTTAAGATCCTCACATCGTTTAGTGGTTTGTCGCCACCCATTTTTCCTGATGTTGGTTCTGCGGCGATACTGTCTACGACCTGAAGGCCTTTTATAACGGATCCAAACACCGTATAACTCATATCGAGGTGTGGCGCTCCGCCAGTTACTTTATAAACATTACGATGTTGTAAAGGAATTTTCCTGCCTTTTAATCTTGCTGTTTCAATAGAATCAAGTTGCGTGTCAGTAAAAGTTTTACCCTGAATAATATAAAACTGACTACCACTACTGGCTTTAAGTGGATTTACTTCATCCCCTGTTCTTGCCGCGGCAATCATTCCTTTCTTATGAAATAAGGAAGGAACGAATTCAGCCGGTATAGTATAAGCGACCTTTTCACTCATTTGGTTTAATGCCTGGGCTGTATTCTTAGTGGCAGGAATACCCGCCTGTATCATAAAGTTTTGAATTACCCGGTGAAATAATATGCTATCATAGAAATGTTGCCTGACAAGCTTCAAAAAGTTGTCGCGGTGAAGCGGAGTAGCATCAGATAGTCTTATGATCATTGTTCCGTGGTCAGTGATTATTTCCACATCTTTCTTAAGATCTTGCCTTCTTAAGCCATTGGCGAGTTTCGGATTGCACGACACAATTAAAAGCAGCAGGGAAATAATTAGCGCAGGTTTGAACATAAAAGTTATCATTAATGCTTTGCTGTCAATTCGCAATCACACCTTGCTTATAAATATTGGAGGAATTCTGACTAACATTTAACCGTTCATCAAACAAATTCCTTTTGCCCGAAATAAAGCAACACATGATCTTTTAGAAAATTCTCCTGCTGAATTATATTCATCACCGGCATAGATTTCAGTTGTTTAAAGTGAGGCCACCCATCAATATCGGCTCCTTCGCACTGGTAATAGCCGCTTTGAGAAAGTAAGGCACAAACGGCAATATGTATAAGATCCTGTTTCTGTTCCTTAGTAAATTTAGCGCGGATATCTCCCAGTTCCTGGATGCCGATAAGAAAAAGAATGGTTTCAAGATCAGGCTTCTTTCCAAATCGGTCCACCATCTTTGCTTCAAGGTTCCACCACCTCGTCTGTAAATCATCTTGTGCTTGCATAAAGCAAAGATAAGCCAGTTCAAAGTTCAAGATGCAATGTTCACCGCCCTGGCCATTAAAATATAGCAGTTCCAGCCAGGTAATGATTTTAGCGCCGTATATTTCCCGGCGGTAATAAAATCTCACTAGTTTTGCACAAATTTTTAAAAGATGTTACAGGTGCCATTTATTCGTCAGTATGTAGATTTGGTAAAAGAGAGACTGACTTTCAGAGGATTCAGCAAGGTTGACCTTATTGATGAAGTGGTTAGTTTAGATGACCAGCGAAAGAAGCTTCAATTCGAAAAGGATGAATTACTTGCCAAAGTCAACAGTATTTCAAAAGAGATTGGTGCGCTGATGAAAGCAGGAGATAATGCAACAGCGGAGAATAAAAAAGCGGAGGTTACTATCATACGTGAAAAATTAAATGATGTAGAAAGCCTAAGCAAAATAGAAAAAGCTATTCACAATATTTTATTGCAGATACCGAATCTTCCTTCTGATAAAGTTCCCCCGGGAACGACACCTGAAGAGAATGAAGTTATAAGAGAAGAAGGAATCAGGCCCAGTCTATATCCTGGGGCGGTGCCACATTGGGATCTCGCGAAAAAATATAATTTGATTGATTTTGACCTGGGAAATAAAATTACTGGCAGCGGGTTTCCCGTTTATAGAAACAAAGGCGCGAAACTTCAGCGTGCGCTGATACAATACTTTCTTGATTATAATGTTTCCGCAGGCTATATGGAATATTCACCTCCATTCCTTGTCAATGAAACTTCTGCGTATGGCACCGGGCAATTGCCGGACAAAGAAGGCCAGATGTATCATGCTACAGCGGATAATTTATTTTTGATACCTACCGCTGAAGTCCCTCTCACTAACATTTACCGCGATGAAATTTTAAAAGACTCAACCTTGCCTGTAAAAATGACAGCATACACACCATGCTTTCGACGTGAAGCTGGTAGTTATGGAAAAGATGTACGTGGTTTGAACCGGTTACATCAATTCGATAAGGTAGAAGTAGTACAATTGGTTCACCCTGAAAAAAGTTATGAGACGCTGGAAGAAATGGTATGTCATGTTGAAAAATTACTACAATCATTGAATTTACCTTATCGCATCCTGAAGCTTTGTGGTGGAGACATGGGATTTACTGCAGCGCTCACTTATGATTTTGAAGTATACAGCGCTGCTCAGGAAAAATGGCTTGAAGTAAGTTCTGTTTCTAATTTCGAATCTTACCAGACTAACCGGATGAAGATTCGTTATAAGGATGCTAATGGTAAATCTCAACTGCTTCATTCGTTGAATGGCAGTTCCCTTGCACTACCCCGTATTGTTGCAAGCCTGCTTGAAAATAATCAAACGGAAACAGGTGTTGAATTACCGGCTGTACTTCATAGTTATTTTGGAGTAGCTTCCATTAAGTTATAATTTATTATAAAGATGCTTCACTTTAATATTGAGTCATAACTATTTAGGGTCTTTAATATGATTGAGTCTCAAAAATGCCGGCGGGTTATTCTCAATAATGGCTTCCGTAGATTGTGTAACCATTTAACAAACATTAAAAATATCGTCTAATATCTTAATCAGGATCTTAAGTGTGCTTCTCCCTACAAAAAATGCCCTCTCAATTTGAGAGGGCATTTTTATAATAAGTATTCGGGATATTATCTAGTAACCCTGTTTGGCGGTACCTTCTTTGATAGCGGCTAAGGCTTTTGCTTCACTTAACATTGTTGTAAGCTTGTTACCCTTACCATCGTTTCCCTGTGCCATATAGCCACCACGGGAGGTTTTAGTTATCACTGCATCTTTCATAGTTACATTTTTTTCCTTCGTTTTAACATTGTATGCTGTGATCGTTGTGTCATTAGACATAAGTGTAGAATTTTAATGATTAGTATTTATTCGTTGCCGAGGTTTAATCCACTGATAAAATTATCAATAAAAATAATGAATTTATCAGTCAACAGATTAAAAAATGCTAAATTAACCAAAAACAATAGTTAATATAGGGGTAATTGAGTATTGAATAAGACGGGTTTGCTCCCGAAATATATTACATCTTCTTAGATATCAAGTCTTGCATATTTAGCGTGACTTTCAATAAAGTCGCGGCGGGGAGCAACTTCGTCACCCATGAGCATACTAAAAACAAGATCAGCGGCAACAGCGCTTTCAATAGTAACCTGCTTCAAAGTTCGTGTTGCAGGATTCATAGTAGTATCCCATAACTGTTGTGCATTCATCTCTCCCAAACCTTTATAGCGCTGAATAGTAACACTGTCTTCTTTACCAGCGGCAAATTTTTCTATCCAGGCTTTACGTTGTTCTTCGGTCCAGGCGTATGCTTGGTCTTTTCCTTTTTTTACAAGATAGAGAGGAGGCTGCGCGATGAACACATATCCCTGTTGAACCAACTCTTTCATATACCGGAATATGAAAGTGAGAATAAGGGTAGCGATATGACTGCCATCTACATCAGCATCGGTCATAATGATGAGTTTATGATAACGCAGTTTTTGAATATTCAGCGCTTTAGGATCTTCCGGGGTGCCTACCGTAACACCCAGGGCGGTGTACATATTGCGAATTTCTTCGTTCTCATATATCTTATGTTCAAGTGCTTTTTCAACGTTAAGGATCTTGCCCCGCAACGGTAATATTGCCTGAAAACTTCTATCCCGGCCTTGTTTAGCCGTACCGCCGGCCGAATCTCCCTCTACCAAATACAATTCACATCGATCCGGATCTCTTTCTGAGCAGTCGGCTAGTTTACCAGGCAAGCCGCCGCCACTCAATACAGTCTTACGTTGAACAAGCTCTCTTGCTTTTTTAGCAGCGACACGCGCCTGTGCGGCCAAAATAACTTTAGATATTATATTTTTTGACTCACGTGGATTTTCTTCGAGGTAAGCTTCCAGGGCGCGGGCTACTGTGGTTTCTACAACACCGCTGACTTCATTGTTTCCTAACTTAGTTTTTGTTTGTCCTTCGAACTGAGGCTCAGGAACCTTAACCGAAATAATAGCGCTTAAGCCTTCCCGGAAGTCATCACCCTCGATTTCAACTTTGGCTTTTTCAAACAACCCCTGCTTATCACCATAACTTTTAAAAACCCTTGTAAGAGCTCTTCTAAAACCGGTGACATGCGTGCCGCCTTCAATAGTGTTAATGTTGTTTACATAGGAAAAGATGTGCTCTTTGAAATCGTCATTGTAAGTAAGTGCCACTTCAACGGCCACATTACTTGCGGCATCATGAGCTTCTACAAACAGTGTATTCGGGATCAGCGAATTTCGTTTTGCCGTCTTATCGAGCATTTCAACAAATTCCACGATACCACCTTCGCTGTAAAAAAGCTTAGAGTAAGTATTACCTTCTTCGTCTTTTTCCCGATCGTCATTTAAAGTTATATTAATACGGCGGTTGAGATAAGACAGTTCCCTTATTCTTCCTTCCAGGATCTCCCGATTATATTCACTTACAATAAAGATGGAGTAATCAGGCCAGAAGTGAACGTAGGTTCCGGTTTTATCGCTTAAGCCAATTTCCCGCACCGGGTACTGGGGAATGCCGATATGGTATTCCTGTTCGAACATTTTACCATCCCGCTCAACAACTACTAGGCATTTAGTGCTTAAGGCGTTTACACAACTAACGCCAACTCCGTGTAAACCACCTGATACCTTATAAGTATTTTTGTCAAACTTGCCGCCAGCGTGTAACACTGTCATCACAACTTCCAGCGCAGAGCGTTTTTCTTTTTGATTGATTCCGGTTGGAATACCCCGGCCATCATCCTGCACACTAATGGAGTTATCTGTATGTATTGTAACGGTTATATTTTTGCAATAACCTGCAAGGGCTTCGTCAATTGAGTTATCAATAACTTCATATACCAGGTGATGTAAGCCTTTTACACCCACATCGCCGATATACATAGCCGGGCGTTTACGAACTGCCTCTAGCCCCTCTAAAACCTGGATACTGTCTGCCCCATAGTCGCTAATGGCTGGCTCTAAAATTTCGCCGGTTGCTGTACTCATTATTTACTTATAAATTGTTGGTTTATAATTATTCATCAATCGTGTAAATGTACTATAATTAAGCCCTTCAGCCAATTCGAAGATACCGCAAAATACAGTTTTATCATTTCATAAAAATACGCTGACTGATGTACAATCAGGTGCCTGATATCACTAGTGATGTTATACTGATAACATTACAAATTCGTGACATAAACGTATGAAACATATTACTTAAATTTGCCGACTTATGCATGAACCTTTAGATATACTATCTCTTGCTTACAAGCAACCTGTGATGTATAACGAATTGGCGTTGGTACAGGAAAGAGAGCAACAGATTCCCGGCTCGGTACAATATTTCATTAAACGTTATCAAAAGCATCCGCAGCGTAATTTTGATGAGGCTGGCATGATGATCTATCATTATAAAAAAAATGAGCTTAAGGAAAATTACCTTGAGTTGCGATTCTGTATTGCCGGAAACGTTTATTGCAAAGAAAGCACTGTTTGCTGTGATATGTGCAGAGGTGAATCTTCACGAAATTGCAGTGAAAGGGTTGACACTGTGGACGTATTGAGTTTCCAATTTTCAACTGTTCATCTGTCACAATTTGTGAAACCCTTAAAACTTAGTGATACACTAACCAACGACATCTTACATTTCAATCATAAATCTTCTTTTACAAAAATCCTTCCTTTATGTGGAAGAACCCGCATGGTGCTGGAAGGCTTGCTGAATCATACTTACAAGGATAGTTTGGAAAACATTTATATCAACGCACAAACGCAGATGCTGTTATTGTTCAGCCTTGAATGTATGGTTGGTGAAAAAGAAGTGGAGCGTTTTTCATGCAGGTTTCTTTCTAATGAAGATGATAGGGCAAAGATATCCAGGGCGCGTGAAATATTATTGCTGCATATCGGTGAACCCATCACTATAAAAGAACTGAGTCGTAAAGTAGCTATCAACGAATGTTACCTTAAGAAAGGATTTAAAGAAATGTTTGGCACTACCATTTTTGATTTCTACCAGAGTCAGCGTATGGAACATGCGAGGTATCTTCTTTATGAAAAGGGCCTTAGCGTAACCGATGTTTCTATGCTGCTGGGTTATTCTTCCATCTCTCACTTTTCAACAGCCTTTAAAAAGCATACCGGATTAAAACCATGCGAGTTATTGTTCCATTGATTATTTTTTAAAGAAGTCTTCAGTAGCGTTAATCGTTTCGTTAAGGTCATCATACGAAAGCGCGTTATTAAGGAACCAGCTTTCATAAGCAGATGGCGGAAGATAGATTCCTTTATCGAGCATGTGATGAAAGAACTTATTAAAAAGCGGGATATCCGCAGCTGATGCTGTAGTTAAATCAATAATGTCGTGATCGCTGAAGTGAACGCTCATCATACTTCCCAGCTGATTTACCCGGTACGGAATATGCTGAGCCTGCAAAACTTTACTGATCCCCTCTTTAAGATAATGTCCTTTTGCATCCAGCTCAGTATAGATATGCCAGTTTTCTTTTAGTTCCTTTAATAATGTATAACCAGCTGTCATAGCAATGGGATTACCGCTTAATGTACCTGCCTGGTACACTTTACCTAACGGGGCAATCCATTCCATGATTTCTTTTCTGCCACCGAATGCGCCTACAGGTAGTCCGCCGCCTATTACTTTTCCATAAGTTACCAGGTCTGCGTTTATATTTAACCGTTGCTGCGCGCCACCTGGTGCCAAACGAAACCCTGTCATCACTTCATCCAGTATTAAAACAATTCCTTCTCTGTTACATATCGTCCTTAGCCCTTCAAGATATCCCTGTAATGGAATAACGCAGCCCATGTTTCCTGCCACAGGTTCTATGATGATAGCCGCTATTTCTCGTTTGTTAAGTTTAACCAATGCTTCCACAGCTTCCAGGTCGTTGTAAGGAGCGGTGAGCGTATCGGCTGATACGCCGGCAGTAACACCGGGAACAATTTGAATATTCAGGGTAGCCATACCGCTTCCGCCTTTCACAAGAAAAGCATCCGCATGACCATGATAACAACCTTCGAACTTTATAAATTTGTTGCGGCCGGTAAATCCCCTGGCAAGACGAAGGGCGCTCATGCAAGCTTCTGTTCCGCTGTTAACCATGCGGATAAGATCTACATTAGGAACCATGCTTTTTATCAATTCAGCCATTTCAATCTCTAATTCCGTAGGCGCGCCAAAGGAGGTCGATTCCAGCGCCTTTTGAGTAATGGCTTTTGTAATGGGTTCGTACGCATGCCCCAATATCATTGGGCCCCATGAACTGATATAGTCAATATACCTTCTGCCATCTGCATCGTACAGGTATGCTCCGTTTGCACTTTTTATAAATACCGGTGTTCCGCCAACGCTTTTAAAAGCGCGAACGGGCGAATTGACGCCACCGGGAATTGATTCCTGCGCACGTTTAAAAAGTTCTTTACTACGTGAATACATAACCTAAGTTGAATTATTGAAATTTATAGCAATCGTCCCGTAATAACCCTGTCCATTATAATCAACCATTTATCAGCACCGCGGCATCTTTTGCAAAATATGTCGCGATCATATCCGCTCCTGCTCTTTTAATAGCGGTGAGTGTTTCAAGGATTGCTTTGCTTTCATCCAGCCAGCCCATTTTTGCAGCGGCTTTGATCATCGCGTATTCTCCGCTGATATTGTAAGCGCTAACTGGTATGGTTACGTTATTTTTTATATCGCGGATAATGTCCAGGTAAGCCAGTGCAGGCTTTATCATTACTATATCAGCGCCTTCTTCAATATCGATCAGCGTTTCTTTTAGGGCTTCCGTACGGTTGGCATAATCCATCTGGTATGATTTCTTATCGCCAAAACCAGGGGCGCTATCCAATGCGTCTCTGAAAGGACCATAGAAGCAGGATGCATACTTAGCGCTGTAACTCATGATGCCTGTCTTGGTAAAATTCGATTCTTCCAAGGCGCAGCGGATAGCGCCTACGCGGCCATCCATCATATCACTGGGCGCCACAAAATCAGCACCGGCTTCAGCGTGACTAACACTCATTTTTGCCAGCACCTCAACAGTCGCATCATTCACAATTTCATTTCCCTCAACAATGCCATCATGCCCGTAAGAAGAAAAAGGATCTAAGGCTACATCAGTCATAATCAGCATTTCAGGACAAGCATCTTTGATGGCACGTACACTTCGTTGCATAAGACCAGCAGCATTGACCGCTTCGGTTCCTTTGTTATCCTTTAATTCATCTTTACATTTAACAAAAATCAATACCGACTTTAATCCCAGCGACCAGAGTTCCTTCACTTCTTTCACAGTGTTGTCCAAGCTTCTGCGATAGTAGTTGGGCATAGACGCTATTTCTTCCTTTACATTTTCCCCTTCAACAATAAAAAGCGGTACAATAAAATCATTTGTGGTAAGCAAGGTTTCAGCGACCAATGCCCTTATCGCCGGTGACTGGCGCAGGATGCGATTTCTTTTATGTAATATCATTATAAATTTTCTGGTTCACTGATTAGTAATTCATTCTTCATGTATCCAATCCCGGGGTCTTAAATATTCAATTAATTCCGCTTCCCTGCTGCCAGGTACAGGCTGATGATTGTATTCCCATCTTGCCCTCGGTGGAAGACTCATTAAAATACTTTCTGTTCTGCCGTTTGTCTTAAGTCCGAACAAAGTGCCGCGGTCATGAATAAGGTTAAATTCTACATAACGTCCGCGTCTAATCTCCTGCCATTTTTTTTCGTGTTCACCGAAGGGCAGGTCTTTCCTTTTCACTACAATAGGAGTGTAGGTGTTAAGAAAACAATTGCCATTAGCCTGTTGTAACGCGAGTAATTGTTTTGCCTCCTCCTCATTTTTTGGCCTGAGATAATCATAAAAAATCCCGCCGATTCCCCGAGCTTCATCATTGCGGTGTGTATTTACAAAATATCCATCGCAATGCTGTTTGTATTTGGGATATAGATCATCACCAAATTTATCAAGCATGTTCTTCAACGTATTATGAAAATGTTTTCCATCTTCTTTGAATATATAATGCGGAGTAAGGTCTGAGCCACCCCCAAACCAGCTATCAATTTTATTTCCATCTGTATCATACATTTCAAAATAACGCCAGTTAGCGTGAACAGTCGGAACAAACGGATTTAGAGGATGAATGACCAACGATAATCCACATGCGAAGAAGTTATTTTCACTAACGGCAAAAGCCTGTTGCATCGTCTCCGGTAGCTTACCCTGAACCATAGATATGTTAACACCACCTTTTTCAAATACATTGCCATCGGATATCACCCTTGATATTCCACCACCGCCTTCCGGTCTTTCCCATTTGTCTTCGATAAAAAAAGCTTTCCCATCAATTTTTTCCAGCGATCTGCAAATAGTATTCTGCAACGATATAACATAGCTTGAAAAGGATTCTTTGATACTCATTCAACATTAATTAATGTGCAACTAAAGAATATTCTTTAACGGCGTCTACAAAAGCCCGTGCATGATCAACAGGAACATTAGGTAGTATGCCATGACCCAGGTTAGCGATATAACGTTGTGTGCCGAAGGCATCAATCATTTCATGTACAGATTTCTTTATAGAACCAATGGGGCCTAACAATCTCGCTGGGTCGAAGTTGCCCTGGAGGGTTGTATTTTTACCTGCAAAAGAACGCGCGAGTGCTGGCTGAATACACCAGTCTACTCCAAGTGCATCGGCGCCTGTTGAGCTCATGCTTTCCAATGCGAACCATGCACCTTTAGCGAAGATGATCGTCAGGCACTCATTTTTTAAAGCTTTTATTATCTGCCTTATGTATTGTAATGAAAATTCCTCAAAGTCTTTTGGACTTAGCAATCCCCCCCATGAATCAAATACCTGTACTACATCAGCGCCTGCTTTTGCCTGACCCTTAAGATAGGCAATGGTAGTATCAGTAAGCATTTGCAACAATCGGTGTGCGGTTTCAGGCTCGGTAAAACAAAATGCTTTGGCTTCATCGAAAGTTTTAGAACCCTTGCCCTGTACCATATAACACAGCAGCGTCCATGGCGCTCCGGCAAAGCCTATCAGCGGCACGCGGCCCGCCAGCATTTTCTTAGTCAGTGCCAACGCTTCAAATACATAACCCAGTGATTCATTAACGTCAGGAATACGTAACCTGTTAATGTCATTGTATTGTTTAATAGGTTCAGGGAGCAACGGACCTTTCCCTTCCAGCATTTGTACTTCCATTCCCATAGCCTGCGGCACTACCAGGATATCTGAAAAAATAATAGCAGCGTCTACCCCTACCTGTTCAACCGGTTGAATAGTTATTTCTGTGGCGAGCTCAGGTTTTTGACAACGTTCAAAAAAGGAGTACTTCTCTTTCAGCTTCATATAGTCAGGTAAATAACGGCCTGCCTGGCGCATCATCCACACCGGCGGACGGTCAACGTATTCTCCTCTCAATGCTTTTAGCAGCAGGTCATTTTTTAATGCACTCATTGGTATGATTTAAATTGCCAAAATAATTAATTGCTCTTTCAACAAGACTTTGTTTACCGGGATGGTCGCTTTCAATAATTTTATCAGCGCTGTATTGTTTGATAGATTCAGCGGTGGTAGTACCTATTGCAAATAAAACCGTTCTTGCTGTTATTGTATTTAAAGAAAAAAAACTTTTGACAGCGCTTGAACTAAAGAAGAGGATACCATCGTAATCTTTGTCAACTTTATAAGGGGTGGCTATAGTATTATACACAATTATTTCTTCCACTAATATGTTGTAGCCTGTTAACTTCTCCGGAAGATCATCCCTCCGCTGATCACCACAAAAAAAGATAACTTTTTTCTCTTTGTTTTTTATTATCTCATCTGCCAGCAAAGATGCATTATCGGCTTCCCCGACAATTTTACTTTCAGGAAAATGCTGTTCAACGATTTTTTTAGTTGCGGTCCCTAAACAATATATAAGCCATCGTGGTTCTAATCCTTGTGAATAAGCGGCAACTGCTTCAGCAGCATTCATGCTGGTGATAATAACTGTTAATGGCGATTCAACAATTTCCGCGATACGCTTTTGTAAAAAAGAATTTTTTACAGGCTCTGTTCGTATAAATGATATCGTATCTATTTCTATATCTTTAATTTTCGCCTCTATAATCACTGCTTGTTCCAGTGGCCTGGTACTTAATATCGTAAACTTATCTTCAGGCATATTCAATGTTGTCTGCAATTTGCTGACCGCCATTAACCAGCAGTTCTTTTGCTGCAACAATACCTGATGAACAGGCTTCTTCCAAAGGAATACTTTTTTCTATTGATACTTTATTTTTACCATCAGGAGAAAGTATATTTCCCTGAAAGTGAATAATATCATTTTGCAATTCAGCCAAAGCACTTATAGGCGTGGAGCAACCGCCTAACAAAGTTTTTAAAAACTCTCTTTCAATTTTAGTACATAAGGCAGTAACAGGATCATTGAAACTATTACAATACTCAAAAACTTGATTGTCATCTTTCCTGCACACCACCATTATTGCACCTTGTGCGGGGGCGGGCAACATCCAGTCGATTATAATACTATTAACCGGCCTGAGGTTTATCCTCTCAATACCTGCCTGTGCAAAAATGGCAGCATCCCAATTTTGAACAGCCAGTTTCTTAAGACGGGTATTTATATTGCCCCGCAGGTTGTGCAGTTTGTGGCAAGGATACTTATTCAGCCATTGCGCTCTGCGGCGGATACTGCTTGTAGCGATATTGGCAACATACTCATCTTCATTCAAAAAATCGCCATCCGTTTTAAAAACCAGCAGATCACTAACAGGTCCTCTTTTAAGAACTGCTGCCTGTTCAATACCCATGGCTAACTGAGTGGGTACATCCTTCATTGAATGAACGGCAATATTAATTTCCCCTTCCAATAAAGCGATATCAAGGCTGCGGGTGAATATGCCGCGTACTCCCATGTCATAAAGCGGGGTTTTCAAATCTATATCACCATCACTTTTAATATAAACCAGTTCAGCGTTTATTCCTTGTTGTTGGAGTAAGTGCAATACCTGTGAAGCCTGCCATACAGCAAGTTGGCTTTCCCGGGTGCCGATTTTTATCGCACTTTCCATAATTGCTAGTTTGTACCTGTGGCCATAAATTCATTGATGGCTTCAATATAATGACAACCTCTTTGGTTTTGTTCCCGCATTTTTATCGCCATGACATTGATCACCCGCTGAATTTTCTCGGTATACACCGGCGTAACTGAAGAGGTGTCAGAAAAGAATAATCCGCAGGCGGTCAATTCCTGCAACTTGGTTTTAACCGCTTTCAATACCGGCACATTTTTACGCATGTCGGTCCATGCAAGAAATTCATCAATATGTGTGTTAATAATTGCTTTGGCCCTAGGCACCGCTGCTTCCCTTTTCTTTATAGTGTCATCTTTTATCTTTGATAATTCATCAACATTAACCAGGGTAATATTTGATAGCTCTTGTGCACCCTCTTCAACATTGTAAGGTACTGAAAGATCAATGACCAATTTTTGACAGCTGTTTTTAAGATCGGCTTTTAAGACAGTAGGATGAGTAGCGTTGGTAGCTACAATAATAATATCAGCTTGTTGAATATACCCGGCGGCATCATTAGGGTGCGCATGATGTAAATTGAGTTCTTTTGCCAGAGCTTCCGCTTTTCCAGGAGTGCGGTTAATGAGCGTTATATTAGTGGTTTGCAAGTAGTCAACAAGATTCTTACAGGTGTTGCTTCCCATCTTGCCTACGCCCAGCAGCAATATTTTTTTTCCGGGGATACCGGTTACGTTTCTTTTAATGTATTGAATTGCTGCAAAGGAGACAGAAACGGTTCCGCCGCTTAACGATGTTTGATTCCTAATCATTTTAGATGACTGCAGAACAGTGTTCACCAGCCTATCAGCAAAAGCACCAATACGGTTATGATGCTTTGCAAATTGAACGGATTGTTTAATCTGACCAACAATTTCATAGTCTCCGAGGATTTGTGAATCAAGCCCTGCACCTACATTAAAAAAATGATGAATAGCATTCAGACCTTTCTTTATGTAAGCCAGTTTCTTAAAAGTTTTAATATCGCCTAACGTTTCTGAACAAAGCAAACTGATAAGCTGTAAAGGATCATCCGCAAATGCATAAATTTCGGTTCTATTGCAGGTTGAAAGTACGAATACTTCTACAATACCAAATGCCGGCGCTGATGTAAGCAGTTTTCCGTACTGTTCTTTGTTGACGGCAAACTGACCACGCATGGCAGCATCAGTTTTTTTATAATTTATTCCTGCTATGTAAAAATTCGAAACATCCTTCGTATTATTTCCTACCATAATTATCAGTTCTCAAGGCTGAATGCAAAAGTAGCGGGCATGTGAACAATAGAAAAAAAGTCTCCGTCATTTGAGTGTCATATTATAAGAGAGAATACACTTTTACACAAGAAACTTGTTGTCAACCAATAGATAAGTTCGCAAATAGTAATTAAAATTATTTTTAAGAAACAACTGTATTTATTTTGCAGTTTTAATCAGGATTATGGAAAATAGAAAAGGGATTGTTTTAATGAACCTGGGTTCACCGGATTCTACTCAGTTAAAAGATGTTAAAAGATATTTGTCAGAATTTCTTATGGATGGAAGAGTTATAGACTATCCGTATATATTTAGAAAGATTCTGGTAGGAGGAATTATTGTACCATTTCGTACCGCCAAATCAGCGGCGGCTTATAAAACCGTCTGGACCGGCGAGGGATCACCGTTAATAGTTACCACAAAAAAATTGCAGGCATTATTACAGCAGCAGGTAAAAGAACCTGTGGAGATCGCTATGCGTTATGGCAATCCATCTATGAAGAATGCTTATGACTCCCTTATGGATAAAGTCCCTGGCTTAGAGGAAGTGATTGCAATTCCTATGTATCCTCATTATGCTATGTCCAGCTACGAAACGGCGGTAGAATATGCCAGGGAGATTTATGAAAAAGAAAAATATCCTTTTCAACTGAGTTTTGTAAAACCATATTTTGATAATGCGGAATATATCGATGCAATGAAGGAAAATATCAAACCTTATCTGCAACAGGATTACGACCATATTCTTTTTAGCTATCACGGAATACCCCAACGGCACCTTCTTAAAGGAGATGTCACCGGCACCCACTGCCTTAAAACGGAGCATTGCTGTGAGATAGCCTCGCCTGCTCATGCGCATTGTTACCGGCATCAGTGTCTTACTACCATGAAATTGGTAGCAGAACAGTTAGAAATCCCGTCAGATAAATACAGCTATTCATTTCAATCACGTTTAGGAAGGGAACAATGGTTAAAGCCATACACCGACTTCCGGTTGAAAGACTTTCCAGGGGAAGGAATAAAAAAATTACTGGTTGTTTGCCCGGCATTCGTCAGCGACTGCCTGGAAACATTACAGGAAATTGAAATGGAGGGACGGCATACTTTCATGGAAGCAGGTGGTGAATCCTTTACGCTTATACCCTGTCTTAACACACATCCATTATGGATTCTTGCCCTTAAAAAATGGATCGGAGAGTTTGCCGGACAGCATGAAATGAAGCTTGCTTAAATACAAATAATGTATAATTATATCAAGGCCCTTCATATCATTTTTATCGTAACCTGGTTTAGCGGGTTGTTTTATATGGTGAGGCTTTTTATATATAATACTGAGGCAGGAGAAAAAGATGAGATAGAAAAAAACATATTAAGGCAGCAATTCAATATAATGATCCGCAGATTATGGTTTGGTATCACCTGGCCATCAGCAGTATTGACCTTGGCTTTTGGAAGCTGGATGTTGCTTCTATATGGTTCCATTCCCACCTGGCTTTGGATTAAAATTGGCTTTGTAAGTGGTTTGTTTTTGTATCACCTTTCACTTCAGCGCATTTTTAACCAGCAGCGGAATAATATTTTTTCCTATTCATCCCAGCAGTTAAGGATATGGAATGAAGTGGCGACTATTTTTTTACTGGTGATAGTGATGTTGGTGGTTGTAAAACAGGGGATAAGCGTCCTATGGGGTTTGCTCGGGCTGATTGTATTTGTAATTGTACTAATGACGGCTATCAGGATCTATAAACTCACCCGAAAAAAACATCCTGTTCTTTAATATTATCGAGCAACAGACTTAAATTTAGTTGACACTGATTGTCATATTTGTGTAAAATCTCATTTCATAGTGAATACATTATTGTTCAAGTACGATACTATGTGAACTTTGGGAATTAATATGTTTCAGATCAGTCAGTTTTTTACTATTTTCTTTTCATTAGTTACACTAGCTGTTCAGGCACAGGTAGCAGATACGATTTTAATTAAACAATTGGATAATGTCGTAATAACTGCGACACGCAGCGAAGGCAAACTTGGTAATATTGCCATTCCAACTCAGCTGATCACTTCGCAGATGATTAAAGCAACCGGTTCTTTAAGGTTGCAGGATATTTTACAGGAGCAAACAGGTTTAACAATCATGAATAGTCCTTTAGGAATTTCCCTTGCAGGATTTCCAAATATATTTGGCGCAGGTATCCAGATGCAGGGGCTTGATCCAGCATACACTCTTATAATGATAGATGGCGAACCCCTGGTAGGGCGTAACGCCGGAATATTAAAACTGGGCCGTGTAGCGGTCGGTAATATAAAACAGATAGAAATTGTTAAAGGACCGTCCTCCAGTTTGTATGGCGCTGATGCCATGGCAGGAGTGGTAAACATTATCACTGAAAAACCTGTAAAAGAGACTGTTTCCGCGCAGCTTCAATATGCCTCTAATAATACGCTGGGTATATCTGGCAATTATACAAACAGAGTTAATAAAACAGCTATACAGCTCTTTCTCAACAGGTATTCAACTTCGGGATACGACCTTGATAAAACTATTTATGGTAAAACGGTAGACCCTTATACTGACAATTCGTACGCCATAAAACTTACTCAATACATTTCAGGCGACGCCCAGTTTGTTGCTTCTGCAAGATTTTTTGGCGAGCGGCAATCAAACAATTACTTGGTTTCCGACCAGGGAGCACAGCAGGTTGTAGTTGGCACCACCCGGGAAAGAGATTATAGTGTAAACCTGCAATACATTCAGCAATTAGAAAAAGCTATAAAGGTTACTTCCCGTTTGTACTATAACCGATATTCAAATAACTCGGATGTGTTTGTGCAGAAAACAAACCTGCCTTATGATACATTGAGATTTCTACAGCAAGTGATAAAGCCGGAGATACAAGTGGAAAAAGCAGCCGGCAACTCAAAATTTATTTCAGGTCTGGGTTTTATGTCAGAATCTGTTGATGCGAGCCGTTATGATAGTAAGCATAACTTTACCACTATTTATTTATTCTCTCAGGAAGAATGGTCCATAGCAAAAAGATTTAATCTGATAGCCGGTGTTCGTGTTGATAAGAGAAATGATTTTAACTGGCGGGCCAGTCCTAAACTGGCTTTAAGCGGGAAACTGAATGATAAGATTTTCATGAGTGCATCAATAGGACTGGGATATCGTACCCCGGATGTAAGGCAGTCTTACGCATCTTTTACCAATGCTTCAGTTGGTTATAGTTTGTTAGGGGCAGCAATTTTAAGAACAGCTTTAGAAAAATTAAAGCAGGAGGGACAAATCGATCAATCCGTTAACACCTTCATATACAATGATAATACAGCGCTTAAGCCGGAAACTTCCATTGGGATAAATTTTGGAGTGAGGTATACACCCTTTACAAACTTAATAATCAATGCGAATATTTTCAGAAACGATATGAAAAACCTAATTGACCGGTTTACGCTTCCATTTAATAAAACAAACGGGCAATTGATTTATAGTTATCATAATGTAAATAAAGTTTATACGGAAGGAATTTCTACTGAAGCCACCTGGAATATCAACAAGCGTTTTATGGTTTCCGGTGGTTACCAGTTCCTGATAGCTAAAGACAAAGACGTAATTAACGGCATCAGGCAAAATAAATATTATAAGAGAGATCCGGTAACGTTTAAAACCGACCTTGTTACGCTTAAAGAGTATGGTGGATTATTATACAGATCCAGGGATGCGGCTAATGTTAAACTAATGTATACACTTGAAACTTCACACTTATCGGGATGGCTGCGCGTAAACTATACCGGGAAATATGGTTATACGGAAACGAATGGCAGCGGGGTACTTGATGCGGACAGTGAATATGAACCTGGTTTTTTTCTTTGTAACCTTACAATGAGCAAACGCTTCCCTAAAAATCTTGAACTGCAGGCTGGTATTGATAATATACTTAATTACAAGCAGCCGTTTTTGATGCCTAATCTCGCTGGAAGAATATTTTTTTTAAACCTCAATATAGACTTTGATAAAATTTTACACGTAAAAAAGCAAAAAGCATGAAGAAGAAATGTTTATTATTATTTGGATCCGCGGCTATCAGTATATTAATTTCCTGTTCGAAAAGTGTTACAGGTACTCAACTACCTGCAACGGAGAATACTACTTCTATTAAAGTTAATTTTTCTCCATCCACCAGTTATGCCTTTTTTAGTTTTAAAAACAATGCAGTAGTAGCCAACACAGATTCGGTGAGTAGTAAATGGGATTTTGCCCTTAGGTTAACAACCTTCCTGGTCAATAGTAATGCAAGCGGGCCGGGTACTGCCGGCGCGATCTTACAAGATGGGATTTTTGACAATGTTACAGCAGCTCCCACATCAGGCTACGCCTATGATACAGCGGTAAATAAATTTGCAATCAAAGATGGCTCCTGGTATACCTACAATAATACAACACACGCTTTTGTACCAAAGGCTGGTAAGGTATTTATTTTCCGAACTGCTGATAACAGGTATGCAAAAATGGAGATCCTGGAAGCTACATACGATCCTTTCACCGGACCATCACCTGATAAGATAAATTACAAGATTAGATTTGTTTACCAGGGTAACGGCTCAACTTCCCTAATTAAGTAAGATTAAAAAAAGTAAAGGGGGTAAGACTACCCCCTTATTTAACCCCTAAACCCTAAACCGTAGAAAAAATTTGCTGTATAGTTTGAGAAGAATAATTTCAAAATTTTAATCTCTTCAGATTAAATAGTTCTCATAAATTATGCCAATATACCTGCAATGTTTCATGTCTTCCTTATATCAATGGCTAACCTTCTTTTTATTTAACGCAGCAAAATATCTTACCGGTAAGTTATCTTAACGGTAACCGGCAAGCGTACTCTTTAATTATTTTACAAGTAGTAACTTTGCGAACATTTTTATAGCAGGATGAATATTTAAGACCAGGAGTACTATAATGACAAATAGATACAAAGAATTTTCACAGTTAAACCTACCTTCCATTGAGCAGGAGGTTCTTGCAGGATGGGAAGCAACACAGGCGTTTAAAAAGAGTATTGAAATAAGAGAGGGAGCTATCCCATTTATTTTTTATGAAGGTCCGCCAAGCGCTAATGGCTTACCCGGCATTCATCATGTTATCTCAAGAACATTAAAAGATCTTGTTTGCCGGTTTAAAACAATGCAGGGTTTCCAGGTTAAAAGAAAAGGTGGGTGGGATACACACGGTTTGCCTGTTGAACTAGGTGTTGAAAAACTCTTGGGAATCACCAAAGAAGATATTGGTAAAAAGATTTCTGTCGAAGCGTATAATCAGCTATGCAGGGCTGAAGTTTTAAAGTATAAGGATAAATGGGATGAATTAACCTTGAAAATGGGTTATTGGGTGGACCTGGAACATCCTTATATAACATTTGAAAATAATTATGTGGAGTCTTTATGGTGGAGTCTTAAGACTTTGCATCAGAAAAATTTGCTGTATAAAAGTGTCAGTATTCAGCCATATTCTCCTGCCGCGGGCACTGGACTTAGTTCCCATGAATTAAACCAACCGGGAACTTATAAAAATGTTAAGGATACCTCTGTTGTGGCGATGTTTAAAGTTTTAAACACTGAAAAGGCTAAATTTTTATTCGGTAAAAATGATGAAGAACAAGATGATATGTCGGCCAATGAAGTTTTTTTTATGGCCTGGACAACAACTCCATGGACATTACCAGCTAATCTGGCTTTAACAGTTGGATCGAACATTATATACGTAATGGTAAAAACCTTCAATCCATATACTCATTTGCCTGTTAACCTAATTCTTGCAAAAGCGCTGCTAAACAGATACTTCAAACCTGAAGTTGAGAATGGCGATTTTTATAATTATAAAGCCGATGATAAAGTTCAGCCTTGGAAAGTGCTCGCCTCATTTAAAGGAAGTGATTTAAGTGGAGTAACTTATGAACAACTGCTTCCTTATGAAGCGAATACGTCGCAAAAATCCGGTGGCAATCCATTCAGGGTTATAACAGGAGATTTTGTAACTACAGAGGATGGTACCGGCATCGTACATACCGCTCCGGCATTCGGAGCCGATGATTATAAGGTAGGCCGGAAAAACGGAATTGGTATCCTGGTTCTGGTTGACAGAGAAGGGAAGTTTGTTGATGGCTTGGGAGAATTCAGCAAACGCTACATAAAAAATTATAAAGATGACCCTGATTACACCGATGTAAATGTAGACATCAGTGTAAAACTTAAAAAAGAGAACAGGGCTTTTAAAGTAGAAAAATACGAACACAGTTATCCTCATTGCTGGCGGACAGATAAACCTGTTATTTATTATCCGCTGGACGCGTGGTTTATAAAAACAACTGCTGTTAAAGACAGGATGGTAGCGTTGAATAAGACTATTAACTGGAAACCGGCTGCGACGGGCACTGGCAGGTTTGGTAATTGGCTGGAAAATATGGTAGACTGGAATTTAAGCCGGAGTCGGTTTTGGGGAACGCCCTTACCGGTCTGGAGAACGGAAGACGGCGCCGAAGAAATCTGCATAGGATCAATAAATGAATTAAACACGGAAATCAAAAGAGCAAATGAAGTGCTGGGCGGTGACGTTAACAAAAACTATTTACACGCAGGCATTCTCGATCTTCATAAGCCTTATGTAGATGAAATTATCCTGGTTGCTGATTCTGGAAAACGGATGTACCGGGAACCCGATCTAGTAGATGTATGGTTTGATAGTGGCGCAATGCCTTTCGCTCAATGGCATTATCCCTTTGAAAATAAGGCATCAGTTGATTCGGGGGAGAATTTTCCGGCGGATTTTATTGCTGAAGGCGTCGATCAGACAAGAGGCTGGTTCTATACGCTTCATGCTTTAAGTGTTATGCTTTTCGATAGCATAGCATATAAATCTGTAGTCTCTAACGGATTAGTATTAGATAAGAAAGGTAATAAAATGAGCAAGCGGCTGGGCAACGTAGTAAATCCCTTTGAAACCATCGAACAGTTTGGCGCCGATGCTACCCGCTGGTACCTTATTACCAATGCTTCTCCCTGGGATAACCTGAAATTCGACCTGGAAGGTATAAAGGAGATACAAAGGAAATTTTTCGGCACGCTTTATAATACTTATCAATTTTTCGCTCTCTATGCGAATGTCGATGCATTCAGTTTTAAAGAAGCATATATCCCGGTAAAAGAAAGAGCTGAAACAGACCAATGGATTATCTCCTCTCTTCAATCATTAATAATAAAAGTTACAACAGATTTAAACGAGTACGAACCTACGCTGGCAGGCCGCGCTATCGAAGATTTTCTGGACAAGCTTTTAAGTAACTGGTACGTAAGACTTAGTCGCCGGAGGTTTTGGAAGGGTGAATATGAAAAAGATAAAATCAGTGCCTACCAAACATTGTATGAATGTCTGGAGATTATCTCCCGTTTAATGGCACCTATCTCACCATTCTTCGCAGACTGGCTGTTTAATAACCTGAATGAGGTAACTCAACGGCACGCAGCTACATCGGTGCATCACACTTTATTTCCAGATGCTGATAGGAGCCTGATAGATATTTCGCTTGAGGAAAGGATGCAATTGGCACAGGATATCTCATCCTTAATATTGTCGTTAAGAAAAAAAGTTAATATCAAGGTTAGGCAACCACTTAGTAAGGTTTTAATTCCGGTGCTGAATCCAACAATTATCGGTCAAATTGAAAAGATCCGGGAATTGGTTAAATCGGAGGTTAATGTCAAAGAAATTCGGTTCATTACTGATACCGAGGGCATCATCAGCAAAAAGATAAAACCTGACTTTCAGGCACTTGGAAAGAAGTTGGGATCTAAAATGAAAGCTGTGTCTTTTGCGCTGGAGCAATTTAGCCAGCAGGACATCGTTACTTTAGAAAAAAACGGATTCACTACATTGTTAATTGAAGGTGAACCCTTAATATTACAAGTTAATGAAGTTAGTATCACAAGTGAAGACATTCCCGGTTGGATGGTTGCCGGTAAAGACGGTCTTACAGTAGCGCTGGATATAAAGATTACAGAAGAATTGGAAAATGAAGGTAATGCGAGGGAGCTGGTCAATCGAATTCAAAAGATAAGAAAAGACAATGGATACGACCTTACGGATCGAATTTTAGTTAAAATGGAGAAACATCAGTCCATCGATGCATCAATTGAGCAATTTAATGACTACATTTGCGGCGAAATTTTGGCAGATAAGTTAGAATTAGTCGCGGAACTGATTGGCGGTACCGGGGTTGATGTTAATGACATCGCTTTAAAAATATTAGTAATAAAAAAAGGTTAACGCTATGGCACCAAAGAAAAAAGTGGCCACTAAGATTGTCCCTAAAAAGATCGCCAGCTCTAAAAAAGCAGAACCTGCTAAAAAGGCGGGTAAGGCAGTTTTAAGCACAGGTGCTTCAAAAGCGTTATCCAGGAATGGAACAAAGCCTGCTGAAAAAGTAATCGCTGCTCCTGTTGTTTCCTCGAGAAAAGTTA
>Ga0123337_10000524_pt1 | contig 62931 bp, 73 predicted proteins | sample frozenSSSSmetaG_FD_89792 | JGI IMG/M metagenome (GOLD analysis project Ga0123337, IMG submission 89792) | Glacier valley bacterial and archeal communities from Borup Fiord, Nunavut, Canada, to study Microbial Dark Matter (Phase II) -... | ecosystem: Environmental > Aquatic > Freshwater > Ice >...
CAGTCCACTTCAGCATACTCCAGTCCACTTCAGCATACTCCAGTCCACTTCAGCATACTCCAGTCCACTTCAGCATACTCCAGTCCACTTCAGCATACTCCAGTCCACTTCAGCATACTCCAGCCTACTCCAGCATACGAAGTACTCCACCATACTCCACCATCCCTTGTTTACTTGACAGCCCATTTCGCAATTCCCAGTTCCCAATCCCCAATCCCCAATCCCCCATCCCCCATCCCCAATCCAAGCTCCAAGCTCCAAGCTCCAGGCTCCACCGCCGCATGCACCAATCCCATCCCATTCCCCCATAATAACAGTTAGGTACATAATCCACTGCACACCCCAACCCGAACCTTCTCTCTCCCCATCGTCAATCGTCACCCGTCACCTACACCCACGCCGACCGATCAGAGTCCTTTTCACAATACCTCCCGTGAAAAACTCTACCCTTCCTCTCTCCCCCCTCTCGACCTTTCTCCATCACTTCCTTTACTCTTCTACATACACATACAGGCCTGATACGACGTCAATTCATTGTCCACTCAATCGTTACATTCATCGACGTCCTTCGACCTATCCTTCTCATTTCTTCACAACAACAACAACAACAATAACAGAACCACCACCAACAACAACAGCACCAACAGCTTGAGTACAGCTCAATTGCTCAGACATCGTCGCCGTCATGGCTGATACCACCAGTGCCGCCGCCGGCACACACCTCAACACGAACATTGAGCCCGGTGGATTCAATGAGAAGTCCGAGGCCCCTCCGCCAGTCACGAAGGGGAAGCCGATCGAAGAGGAGGAGGATGAGGACATGGACGCGCTGATCGACGAGCTCGAGTCCGAGGATGGCCACGCCGAGGAGGAGGAGGAGGAGGAGGAGGTGACGGCGGGCACTGGTCGCGTCATCCCCGAGGACCAGCTCCAGACCGACACGCGCACCGGTCTCACCGAGGCCGAGGTCGCCGTCCGTCGCAAGAAGTACGGTCTCAATCAGATGAAGGAGGAGAAGGAGAATCTCATCCTCAAGTTCCTGGGTTACTTCGTTGGCCCCATCCAGTTCGTCATGGAGGTGAGTTCCCCGTTCCCACTGTTCCACTTTTCCACTTTTCCTCTGCCTGTCAGCTGTCAGCTGTCACCTCACCCACCCACATTCTGGCTGCTGGGCCCACCAATAAATAACATTGGCGCCTGAAGTCTCAGGCCTAATTTGTTTTGGTTTTGTTTGTACCCGTCCACTCCCACTTATGTCATTATTGTCAAATGGAAGCTGACATAATCTCCCCCATCAGGCTGCTGCTGTGCTCGCTGCCGGTCTCGAGGACTGGGTCGATTTCGGCGTCATCTGCGCCCTGCTTCTGCTCAACGCCGCAGTTGGTTTCATCCAGGAATTCCAGGCCGGCTCTATCGTCGACGAGCTCAAGAAGACTCTCGCCCTGAAGGCCGTCGTTCTCCGTGATGGTCGTCTGTTCGAGATTGAGGCCCCAGAGGTCGTTCCCGGTGATATCCTCCAGATTGAGGAGGTGAGTCAATCGCGCACAACTCGGAGCCATTGGGCCCTTTCTAACCATTCTCTAGGGTACCATCATCCCAGCCGACGGTCGCATTGTCACCGACGATGCCTTCCTCCAAGTCGATCAGTCCGCCATCACCGGTGAATCCCTCGCTGTTGACAAGCACAAGGGTGACCAATGTTACGCGTCTTCTGGTGTAAAGCGTGGTGAGGCCTTCCTGGTCATTACTGCCACTGGTGACAACACTTTCGTCGGTCGCGCCGCTGCCTTGGTCAACAAGGCTTCCGGTGGCACTGGCCATTTCACTGAGGTCCTGAACGGTATCGGAACAGTGTTGTTGGTTCTTGTCATCCTCACCAACTTGGTTGTCTGGATCTCGTCCTTCTACCGCTCCAACCCAATCGTCACGATTCTCGAGTTCACCTTGGCTATCACCATCATTGGTGTGCCAGTCGGTCTTCCAGCTGTCGTTACCACCACCATGGCTGTCGGAGCTGCTTACCTCGCCAAGAAGAAGGCTATCGTCCAGAAGTTGTCCGCCATTGAGTCTTTGGCCGGTGTCGAAATCCTCTGCTCTGATAAGACTGGTACCCTCACAAAGAACAAGCTCTCACTCGCCGAGCCATTCACCGTTGAGGGTGTTGAGCCAGATGACCTCATGCTCACTGCTTGTTTGGCTGCCTCCCGCAAGAAGAAGGGTATTGATGCCATCGACAAGGCTTTCCTGAAGGCTCTCCGCTACTACCCACGCGCCAAGTCGGTCCTCTCCAAGTACAAGGTCATTGAGTTCCATCCCTTCGATCCAGTCTCCAAGAAGGTCCAGGCCATTGTTGAGTCTCCACAGGGCGAGCGCATCATCTGTGTCAAGGGTGCTCCTCTTTTCGTCCTGAAGACCGTCGAGGAAGATCATCCAATCCCAGAGGAGGTCGATCAGGCCTACAAGAACAAGGTCGCTGAGTTTGCTACCCGTGGTTTCCGCTCTCTCGGTGTCGCCCGCAAGCGTGGCGCGGGTCAATGGGAGATTCTCGGTATCATGCCCTGCTCTGATCCACCGCGCCACGATACTGCCCGCACCATCAACGAAGCCAAGACTCTCGGTCTCTCCATTAAGATGTTGACTGGTGATGCCGTCGGTATCGCTCGTGAGACTTCCCGCCAGCTCGGTCTTGGTACCAACGTCTACAACGCCGAGCGTCTCGGTCTTGGTGGTGGCGGTGACATGCCTGGTTCCGAGGTCTATGATTTCGTCGAGGCCGCTGATGGATTCGCCGAGGTCTTCCCACAGCACAAGTATAACGTCGTCGAGATTCTCCAGCAGCGTGGCTACCTGGTTGCCATGACTGGTGACGGTGTCAACGACGCTCCATCTCTCAAGAAGGCCGATACTGGTATTGCCGTCGAGGGTGCGTCCGATGCTGCCCGTTCCGCCGCCGACATCGTCTTCTTGGCTCCAGGTCTCGGTGCCATCATCGACGCTATCAAGACCTCGCGCCAGATATTCCATCGCATGTACGCCTACGTTGTCTATCGTATCGCGCTGTCCATCCATCTCGAAATATACCTTGGTCTCTGGATTGCCATCTTGAACAGATCGCTTAACATTGAGTTGGTTGTATTCATCGCCATTTTTGCCGATGTTGCCACCCTGGCTATTGCCTACGATAACGCGCCCTTCTCCAAGACGCCCGTCAAGTGGAATCTTCCAAAGCTCTGGGGCATGTCCGTCCTCCTCGGCTTCATCCTTGCCGTCGGCACCTGGATCACCCTGACGACTATGATCGCAAGGGGCAAGGACGGCGGTATCGTGCAGAACTTCGGTCAGATCGACCCCGTCGTGTTCCTGGAGATCTCGCTCACCGAGAACTGGCTGATCTTCATCACGCGCGCCAACGGTCCCTTCTGGTCGTCGATCCCGTCGTGGCAGTTGTCGGGCGCCATCCTGGTCGTCGACGTGCTCTCGACCTTCTTCACCCTCTTCGGCTGGTTCGTCGGGGGCCAGACGTCGATCGTGGCGGTGGTGCGCGTGTGGATCTTCTCGTTCGGCGTGTTCTGCGTCATGGGCGGCGTGTACTACCTCCTGCAGGACTCGGCCGGCTTCGACAACCTGATGCACGGCAAGTCGCCGAAGAAGAACCAGAAGCAGCGCTCGCTGGAGGATTTCGGTGAGTTTTCCCCTTCCCTAGATATGCGTCGTGCTTGTTTCAGGGGGGTTGGGTTGGGACGTCGGCTAACGGATCGTGTGTCACAGTCGTTTCACTCCAGCGCGTCTCCACGCAGCACGAGAAGACGGTATAGAGCTGTCGTCGCCGATACGACACATTTTCCATCCAATTTGGCGGGGGATGTATTGCGGGTCTTGGTAATTGGTAATCGAGGGAGGGGAAGAGAGCGCAAATTATTCGGATGTTATTTACATAGATAAGAGGCAATTGCAAATTGCACGCATGCTCTGCAGACATTATTGTACAACCATAATTCAGACGGCGGAGGGAGGAGATGGTGGGGAGTCCCTTCTGGGAGAAAGAAGAGGGGGAAGCATGTATTTTGCAGAACCAAATGTCTACTTTGTTGTCCGTGTTGTGGTTTTTGTATCTCTCGCGTGTGTGTGTGTGTGTGTATGTGTTGTTTGGTTTGAGAGAGAGTGTGCGTTCGTACACTACACCACACAGTTGGTTGCTACGTGGGAATCCAGCTAACGCCAACGCCAAGACGGCGGCGGTATGTACACTTTCGCACAGGCTGCCTTTTGACACAAAAAAAATATATATATATACATGATTTCTTTTCCCCTCTTTTCGACCCTTCGTTGCACCCCATACCTCACATGGCCTGGGAGGGATGGACGATGGCTGGCTGGATGGCTGGATGGACGCAGCTGTCCGGGTCCTAGGCGTCGAGCTTCATGTCCAGCCAGGACAGTGCACGCGGCCGTCTTTCCGCGGCGCTGGCGAGGTCGTCGACATCGATGCCGTCCGTCCGTCCGTTCGCGATGTAGCACGTCTGCGAGACTCAAGAGCAGATCTGGCGTGGAGGAGATGGTATATGGTCGGTGCGGCTTGAGTGGCGGGGATATCTGCAGTGTGTGAGAGAGAGAGGGAGAGAGAGCGACAGATAGAGGAGGGGAAAGGAGGGCGCGCAGTGCAGTGCAGTTGTTAGCCGTCTGACCTCCGACAGAGTGCGGGAGTGGTAAATGCTGGTTCTCAGCAGCAATAGGTGGCGCCTACTAGTAGACAGACCAATCCAGAGATGTTCGAAATGCGTGATATTCAGGTCGAGCTACTGATCCGGCTATGTACTGATAGGTCGCTGTAGTAGCTCCGTCCAGGTCTGTTGGGACTGGGATCCGCAAATGATCCCGGCATCTGCAATTGGTTGTCCATCTCAGCTTGGTCGGTGTTCTCGAGTCTTGCCGGCTGCTGCGGTGCGTTCTCATGCTGCGAATGAGGCAACGGTGGCATTTGCGTCATGTCTGCTATCCGTGGATAGCAGATCCCCCATGTGGATCGTATTGTCCACGCTCAATTCCGGGCTGTCAGGCAGGTCGGGTTCGTCGAAAGTGACAGGTGATGCCTGTATTATCGTCTCTCTATTTTTATCGTAGATCCTGTAGATGGAATTGCCTTCATATTTGGGGCTCCGTTTCCGATTTTCCGATTTCTTTTGCTGTTTTGGAATTGCGGGTTTGGATTTTTGCAGTTGCTGGCACGAACAGGCGAGGTGATGTGGACTGGGATTTCGTGGCTTAACGAGTTGTCTAATTCGTTTGCCTATCGATCTAGTAGGAGGTATGTCTGACCTACCAAGCATACTCCACGATCTTCGCCCCCTTTGCAACCCACAAGCTCTTCGGCAGCCCCTTCCCCCTGTCCTCCACAAACCTCAACTGCCGCACATACCCTCTATCCTCCGTGCTCCCCGTATACGTCGGATCAAGTGTCCCCACCACCTCTCCCGTCCTCACACTGAATATCCGCACCGGATTGCTCTCCCCCTCCACCTGCGCCGCCGCCACAAGCCCCGCCTGCCGATCCACAGCCACGTCCGCATCGTGCCGGATCTCGTTGCGATGCTGCGTCATCGTCACCACCGGGAACGTATACTGCCTCGCCGGACTCTTCTTGCCACGACTAGCCCTGGCCGGGGCCGACGGCAGCATGTGCACATCCGCGGTGTGTTTCCTGTACCGCAGATCGTAGACGCACAGCGTGTTCTCCAGCCCCGCCACCACGACCGCATGCTCCGCGACCTGCTTGATCCGCGCCACGCTGGACACGTGCTCGATGCCCTCCACGCCCGATCTGCATAGCGGGATCCGCAGATCGAGGACGTTGATCCGCCCCGAGCGCTTCCCTGTGAGCAGGACGGACGGGCTCTCAGTCAGGAACTCGACCGCGAAGTCGGGCTCGTCGAGGCCGGACGAGGCGCTCTTGATGAAGGACGACTGCTCGCCGTCGTCTCTCCTGACGCCGAAGAGCTCGTGCTCGCCGCCCACGATGAAGGCATAGGGAGAGCCCGGCGGAGCAGCAGTTGCGCATCGAACTGTTGCTTTGGGATTCGGATCGCGACTCGAGGTCTGGAGACGCCATTGTTTGCTCACTAGAATAACATGCAATTAGCGTCTGGAACTCGTCAGATATTTATCGACCGAGTAAGTAAGTACCAGGCGCAAACAGCCCATCTCCCTCCATCTTCGTCAAGAACGCATTATGCCCCATTGGCGCCGCCTGCCATGTCGTCAGGACGAGCTTCGTGACCGGGTCGATCGTGATCGAATTAATCACATCCGTCCCTGCATAAACGACGCTCTGTCTCCACCACAACTTCTGGGTCTTCTCAATGTGCTCTTCATACTGCAACTCTGTGGCCTTCGTCCAGGCCCTGACTGCGCATCGCAGCATATTCTTGTCACTCGCTGCTGCCTAGTCAGCCCCTGCGCCGCTTCCATCTCAACAGGACGACGAGTCGCGGGATGCGATGGCAAGCATTACGCACCGAACAGCAGCATCCCCGTTGCAAAATCAACATCGAAGGCGCACATGTCCGTCTCCCGCTCCGTAAACCTCGTCCCATCCCACCCGCGCGGAATGCTCGCCAACACCTCGGTGGCCCGCCATCCGCCCGTATACGCCTTCAGGGCCGCCGTCGCGTCCCAATTGCAGTCCAGGCGCCCCGATTCTCGCACGACCGCGCCGCCGAGCAGCGGGTTTCGCAGCACTTCGGCCCTCTTGACCCTGTCCTCGTTTGACGTCACCAGCCACCGCTTCTGTCGCTGTGCCTCGTCCTCGGCCTTCCGCTTCTTGACCGTTTCGGCCGAGTAGGGGGCGTTGGTGGGCACGGTGTGGTTCTTGGCGATCTTGAAGTACTTGTTCTTCTCGGCATCTGTGCGAGGAGAAATAGAGATTAGCTGTTGCTCTGTAAATGGGCTGCTCTGTAAGGAGGAAGGGGCATTGCGGAGGAGACGAAGAGATGGAGATAGTACCGTAGTAATAGCCTGGTATCTCGCGCGCCGCCATTTTGAGCTACATTGTCATCGAGCACGAGGGTTGAGGATTGCGCAGCTTCGAAAGATGCGTGGTGAAGAGTGGATGACGCTGTTTCATGGAGATTTGTCCTCTCGATCGATGAATTATTCTTATCGTTATCAGATGGCGCTAGACCCCGCATCGCATCATGGATTCAGGTGTCGATCTGTTGATGCCACACCAATGTTTCCTCTCCCCCGCAATTTTAGACTTCGAAATCAATGCTATAATAGCACAGCCTTATAAGAGACAAATTATATAAATGATATAAATATTACTTGAATAGATTAGCTTTATTCAAGACTTCTTTAGGTTTCAACAAACTCTACTTGGGTACAGTTGGTCTACGCAAGATGGGACACTTACCGTTTGTACAGTACAGTATTGCTTAAAAATGAAAATGGAAAGCTCTTGCTTAAATAAATCTTAATTAATAAGATCTTTAAATAGATCACCTTCTTCCTCTTCTCCTAATGTAAATCTAATGATGCTATTATCTAATTAATTGTGCCCTCCCTTTCCCTATCCTCTCTTTTGCGCTAAATAATAGGGTTATTGTTGCGATACTATAGGATTTACAGTATAAACTGAGTTGCTTAGACGTCCCATCTTGCTTAGACCAACTACTATTAAGGTTTGTGGAAAAAAACGATTATGTGTAGGTAGTGTGCGACTGTGCGTTCCTCACATGTAGGCGCGTGTAAAGGCCACACACTCTAGGAGAAGCCTATATTATAACAATAGGTTAATGCTCCTTAAGATGTAATGTTCCTAAAGCTTAATCACTTTAATAATTAGTAATAAATAACTTAGCAAGGGTAAGTGCTTAACATATAATAATATTTAAAGGCTTAAGGCTACTTAAATTAGTAACTAAATATACTAAGAATGAAAGCCCTAACAATATAATCTATACTAGTTAAAGATATAAAAATTAAATAAAGTATACTTTAAATACTTTTTTAGGTTTTCTAAACACAGGCTAAAGTTAAGAAGTAAAGATTATGATAATATTTATTACATAAAACAAGGGGTATATCATTCTTCTATAAGCAAAGCTTAAGGTCAACTATTCTCCTCCTTATAATACAGCCCTTTAGTTCCCCCCTCTCCAAGTCTACATGCATCATATACTACAGTATTTACAAGCCTCCCCTTATCATAATCCCAATGCCCATATCTACTCATAATCATTTAGAGCATTTTCTACCGCGCAGAAGGCCCTGTGGGCTGCAAGCTCTATAGCAATGAGCCTCCTAGTCTTCTCTAATTCATCTATTTCAGACAGACCTAAATTAGAAATAAATATGTTAGCCTCTAATCTAGAATAGTACATAGAGTAGTAATAAGCTATACAATAGCTGCTGCAAGAGAAACCGCATTTAATTATGTTACATTATTTATGATGATATAGGAGCATTTAGAATGGGGAATGTGGTGAAAGTAGTATTATTTAGGTGTGCTGATAGAGCAACAGGGCGGCAAAATCACGTCTAAGCAGCGATGTATGGTGAATAGGCCGGTGAAAATCATAACCACTAGCGAAGAGCAATGGAGTGCAAATAGAAAGGGATGGAACTCACTGAGGTAATGTTGCTGGCCATCAGCACCAGACAATCGCAAATCCTCCATAGCTCCACCTTCGCCATCCCCACCAACCTCGGCCAGTTGCCCTACATCTGGTTCATAGTCGAAATGATTTTCATCTTCGAAGCCAAAATCCAACATCCTGTCTTCTTCAAGCTCACGAGCAGTTTGGGCAGTGAGGTCAGAACAATGGAGGTCTTTCGACCAATTCTGCTTATGCTTTCCCCCAGAAGCTGCCTCGACCCCGCCGAGTGTTGGAATCGCAAGAGTCTTGACCTTATACCTTTGGCGCTGTTCGTGTAACATTTCGTCAAGACAAGACGAATTGTCGTCCTTGCGCAGAGACCTGCAGATCAGGCCAGTGTTGCTGTAGTTCGGGCCTTGAATCGCTCCAACGTATCTGTCGGGATGGAGAACGATCTGGCCAGCATCCACATATTTCTGCGCCAACTCTGCGGCAGTCAACTCTGCATCAAGCTCCATACAATCTTCATCCACTACCGGTCGTGAAGGTTCATAGTGAGGTATTATGGGTTGCCTATGCCGAAACTTGGGCCTGTCTTCTTCTGTATCCTCGAGATCTCCGGTTTTAAGTACGTGAATCTTGCCCGTTGCATCACCAATTAGCAGCCTTGAATGGTCATCCGAGAAAACACCAGCTGAGACGCCGCCGGACAAAGTGAGGACATCAGCCACATGCTCCTCGCCTGGGGGAGCACGGATATTCCAGGCTTTGACCACTCCATCGCTGGAGCCGGTGTAGAATCGATCAGCAGTCCTGCCCCAAGCAGCAAACTTGACGCCACTGTCAACTTCCTCGGGTGATACGTCCTGGGCTGAGTCATCAATAGAAGGACCATGTCGGAGAATATGAATTGCATCCTCGTCCTGGGCACTGTCCCAAACGTAGGTGTTGCCGTTCGTGCAACTTGCGGTGACATAACAGCTTGTGGCGCTATTTGGCATGATGCTTATCTCATTGATATCCAACGCTTGGCAATCGAAGGTCTTCGAGTGAGAGAAAGTACCAGTTTCGGACTGGCTGAATAAACGAAGCTGCGTTCTCACGTTCTCCTCATGGTCGCCAGTGGCTGATGTTGCAGCGAGGAAAATAGGCCGTGTTGGATGCCAGGCGACCTCGAACACGTTTTGAGTGCGAGCAGACGAGATAGGAACTCGAGCCATAGTAACGGTGTCCCAGAGGCACAGCTCACCAGTATTCCCTTTATCTTCTGGTACGTCTTGGTGAACGTCGAAGGTCCGGGGAGAATAGCCAGCAAGCAGCAAATGAGCCACATTTGGGGCTTTACCCCACTGGATGGTAGCAGGATAGTAAGCCCAGCTTTCCTGACTTTGGTGACGTTCGAGGCATTGCTCATCGGATCTTGAGCCAGAGTACGTGGCAAATGCTGAATTTGATATATCTGTTTCGTCTATCTCGTAGACACGGATAGCATTTTGCACAACGTCAGCTGCCGTCGCAACTTTGCCGTGATGAGGAGAGGTAACCACGAAGTTGACAACCCCTGTGTGACTCCAAGTGCCACACAGATCCATGGTTGAGCCATCAGCAGCAACATTCCAAACTTTAACAGTTCTGTCAAAGCTACCAGTAAAGCACAGTTTAGTTCGATCGTCGTATGCCGTGCTGGTGACGGAACAATAGAGCCAAGGGTCTTGGGTCTCCCTCATTGAGGCGAGGGAATTGCTGCCCTTTTGCACAATCGGCCGGCGGATCCTGTGGCCAGAGACTGATCTTACTATCTTTTGCTCAGTGGACCCAAATACAAGGTTTCCTGGCTTGTTATACTGCTGATTCGACTCGTCCGAGTGTGTGATGGCGCCACAAATAAACCTATCGCCAGGCAACCATGTGATAGTCGCGATATCGCCCGAGAAACCGGTGAACTCAGCCTCACGCCGGATATCGTCATCCATCAACGTAAGTACTTGAGATTTTGGCGACCTATGGCCTCGACGAAACGATCCTCGCAACATCTCGCGGCTAAAAAGAATGCTCCTAACACTTGTAGTAGCGCAGTGCTCTTGGGCTATCGAGCTGGGCTCGATGCGGAAGACCTCTTCAACTTGAACTTCTGCGCTTAAGTATGGCCGAATCTTTCCTGCTTCGTTGAGGTATTGACGTAGATCGTTGACACTACGCTGGCGTACAAGCTGAGCACCCTTGTATTTATCTGAAGGGTTCCGTATATAATCCACTAGATCTGGCTTTCTCTGTTGTAGATCCTTGTTAGGGGATTTCGTCGCAACATTCCTGGCATACCACTGTTTGGTGGCTGCCTTGATATACTGCACCTCCTCCTTGCAGAAACCCACATGCGCCACTGGTCCCTCAAGTAATTGGCGTAATTCAGACTGAGTGATTTCGTTCTCTGCAAGACGAAGGCCTCTTTTGATATCCTGGCGCGCCTGCTTGCTCAGATATGGTCGCGGAACTTTGACGTCAAGACCAGCTAGACGCAATTCCCCCACTTCGCGGGCAGCGGCAAGAGCAGAGGCCTTCGTTGCTGACTGCTGAGCTGACGCCATCTGAGGTGTCGATCTGAGACGGATAAGTGCCGACTGCTTCTTTGGGCGAATGTGCCGTCTGTTTTGTGCTGGTCTTTGGGTGGTGATAAGACTGGACGATGAAGGCCTTCTGTGTTGCTTCTGGCTGTTATCTTCGACGAGCTGTTGATCCTTGGTTGGGGATCCGACGGTGAAAGATGTCGTTGGTGATGACGAATAGCATCTGTCTCCCATGGCATTATTGGTATGGGCCACTTCAGACGCATCATGGAATATATCATCGCTTCCGGAGTCGCTTGTGCAATCAGACAAAACGATAACGGGCTTTGATAGATGCTGTTCAACCTCTTTGCTCTCTGAACGATCAGGATGAGATGATACAGGACGTATCTGCGCATTCTGTGCTTCCTTGGCATAGATCCCAACCAACTCAGCACATTTGTCAACCAAGCCTGTCTGAAAATCCTTAGACAGGTGTCCATTGTTTGACTTCAGATCAGCATAGAGATTATTGTTACAACAAAGTTTGAGGGCGGTCTTCGAAAGCTGTAAGTTTTTGTCCTCTGTTGCCCAGCGGTAAAGGCGTTCACTTACCTTTCTCGAGATCTTTCGCTTCGCCTCGTCATCCAGACAGCCTCCAATCCTATCCACGCATCTCTTGATCTCTGGAAATATGTACTTGTCCAAAGCATCTTTTATTCCAAGGTTCGATGACTTGCCCAGGGATGGACTTTTGTCTGCACTTGTATTCTGTACTTTGGCTGCTGATGATAGTAATGCCACGTTTGATGTTTTGGACGGAGTGATTGCTTTGCTTGAACTTTGTCTCTGTCTGAATGGTGAGATCCGGGGGATTGGAGTCTGCTTCTGAATCGATGCAGGGCTCTGTGACGAATTGGCGTTAATTGGAGCAGGTGAGACCGGAGGAAGTATTGGGGTTTGCTTGGTTTGTTTCTGAGCCGCTGCAGGACTCCGTGACAAATTGGCATTGACTCGAGCAGCATCTTGGATGCCCATATCCCCATCAAGCCTTCTTCTCTTCGTCGGACTTTCTACAATGCTGCCCGAATTTGGAGGCAGTGGAGAGTCTCTGAGGTAGCTCTTCTTTGGCGTTCTCCGCAGCGAGCTATTCATGGCCACTGGAGGAGTATGGAACTTCGGAGGAGGCGGGCCTGGCGGGAGTATGGGTCTGGGCCTAGGCACAGAGCTGGATAGCATGAAGCTGTCAATTGATGTGGGGGCGCCAGTGAAGCCATTCTGACGAGGTACTGAGGCTGGCGGCAGAAAGTAGGCGGATGCGGCTGCGGCTGCGCTGTTTGCCCCTATTGGAGTTGTTGTGACTGCGGGTGTCTCGTCGTCGCTATCGAGAGTAATTGGAGTTGTCGTTCGGGCAGGTGTCTCGGCAGGTGTCTCGTCGTCACTGTCGAGAGTGAGATCAACTACTGTTCTCTGCGCCATGGCCAATCTGAAGAAAAGATTAGCAGTTGTTAACAACATCTCCAGAACAATGTGTAGAAATTATAGTGCGGTGGTTCTGAAATACTGCCAACTCTCGCATCCTAGAACTCTTACCTGTCTATACGTTTCCACTGCTGATGCCCTAGATCGCAGCAGGTTGCAGAGTTAGCAGGCAGTACACGTCCAGAGAGACCATGTTATCCTAGAGTATAGAATATAAACAAGCGACAAAGAAAGCGAGTATAAGGCGATAGAGAAGAGAGACTCGGATGTGGCAGTCGCTTTGAGGGCGTTTGTGGACGAGTGTTGGAGTTAGTCGCCAGACGCGAGACGCGCTCATTGACAGTGGCACAGTTAGCTTGGGTTGAACAATGATCTGCCGGAAACAGTAAGGTGAGGCGAGGCTGAGGGCAAGGCTGAGAAGATGACGAAGTTGAAGTGAGGTTACAGTGATAATAAGTCTCTCTTGCAATAAGCTTAATATTGCTATGCCTATAGTATATATACTTTAACATCTTATTATTGTTAGTTACATTATTCAACATATACACGGCTGAAGGTTGGAGGAGAGGTGGTGGACCACTTCTTTCATCTTTGTTCTCACTTCTGCAAATAAAGGTAACAGAATAATGATATTTCACGCAAAAATATTATATGGGAAACTAATACCACCTCTATGAAACCAACATATAGTATATGTATATGTCATCTACTGTATACAAATGCTTCACACCAATTAAATTCAATTGATTTTAGCAGAGTTATTACTTTGCAAATAGCAAATGTGTTGTGCGAAAGAGCTAAATCACACATAGTTTACTTTAGCACTCTATCAACAACAACACACCAAGTATACCACAACTCACAATCTTAGTTCTCGAGCCTGATCAGAAGACAGTCTACCAATGCTTTATTTCAAAATGGTTAAATGGGTTCCTAATAGTGACAAATGATATATACACGACAATGCTATGCTCTATATTCCATCTCCTGTAACACAACCGCCTCTCGTCCACTGATTGCTCCACATCTACAACTTCGCCTTGGTCTTCTCCTCCGCCAGCGCCTCCTCATACATACGGTCCAGATGCTGTCTGAACTTCTTCGCCGTCTGCGGTCTCTTAAGCTTAAGCCTGTTCAACATTAGCATCATCCTTCCAAGACCCGAAGAGGCAGGAAATCAAACTTACGTAGGCGTGAGCAGCTCATTCTCGATCGTGAACGGCTCAACCTCCAGATGCACCTTGCGCACCCTCTCATAGCTGTTAAACTTGCTCTTCTTCCCAATCCTCTCCAACTCGTCCAGCACGGCCTTCTTCACCCTCTCATCCAGCGCCGCCGCCCTCACAGCCGCCAGATCCGTCGGATTCACCGTCTTCTTTAGCACCGCGCTCGCGAACGGCGCGAACTGCACTGGATCGACGCCGAAGACCGACACCAGGAACGCCTGCGTCGAGTCGCCGTGGACGAACGCCTGCGACACCAGGCCCGTGTTGGCCAGGTACACGTTCTCCAGGCGCTCGGGGGACACGTACTCGCCCTGCGCCAGCTTCAGCACGTTCTTGACGCGATCCACGATCTTGAAGCGGCCGCGGCTGTCGATCTCGGCGATGTCGCCGGTGCGGAACCAGCCGTCCGCCGTCATGGCCTTGGCCGTCTCGTCCTCGTTGCGGTAGTACTCCTTGAACAGACTGGGGCCGCGGAGCAGCAGCTCACCACGAGGGTTGGGCTTGTCGGTCACGAGGTACTCCATGTCTGGCACAGACAAAAGGCAGGCCTCGGTCGAGGGGCCGAGGCCGCCGCAGTTGCCGGTGCTCAGATCGTCGGTGTCTTGCGCCAGACCAACGGCGTAGGTCTCGGTCAGCCCGTAGCCTTGCTTGATCTCGTTGCCGAATGCGGCGCGGAGGAGCTCGTGGAGAGTTGGGTCCAAGGGTGCCGAACCAGATACCATGCGGCGGGCACGCTCGAGGCCGAACGCCGAGCGGAGCTTGGGCGTGTACAGACGATCGTAGAGGGCATGCTTCTGGGTCCTCTCTCCCTCGGGGAGACGCAGGTTAGCCAGCTTGGAGTTGATGACGTGTCTGCCAATGGCGCCCTTCACGCCTTCGGCCTCAAGGGCTTGCGCGCGGATTGCGGCGCCGAAGCGGTTATAGAGGCGGGGAACGGAGATGAAACCGGTTGGCTTGAGCACCTTCATGTCGTCGATGAGACCCAGGATGTCGCCATGGAAATACCCGAGCCCAGAACCGCAGAAGAAAGCGCCGTGTTCGGTGACGCGCTCGTAGATGTGGGCGAGAGGAAGGTAGGAGATTAGAACATCGTCGGGTGTTCCGCCAGAAACGACCCGGCCGGTCGAGGCGGCTGCCACGGCGTTGCCATGGGTGAGGACAACACCCTTTGGATTGCCGGTTGTGCCAGAGGTGTAGTTGATAGTGATGATGTCGTCAGGGCGGGGTGCCTTCATTGGGATAGGCGACTTTGCGCCCAACGCCTCCACATCACCAATAGAATAGATGCTGATGCCTAGATCCTTTGCGATTGTGTTCAGGAGCTCGCCCTTGGAGTTGCCTGGCTTATCGTTCTCCTCGAGTGGGTCCAAGCAGATGATCATCTTCAGGGTTGGCAGGCGCGGCGCGAGCTTGAGGAGAGTTGGGATGTGGGGAAGACTGGTGACGACGCAGACCAGCGAGGCATGGTTGATGATGTATTCGGTGGTGTCTGGCCCCAGGGTATCGTAGATGGAGACGGTGAAGAGAGATTGAGACATGCATCCCAAATCTGAACTATTAGCATGTGACAATCATAGCGGATGGATGCGGACATACCGGTAATCTGCCACTCCGGTCTGTTCTGGCACCAAAGACCAACGCCATACTTCTCCTCAGTGACCCCCAGTCGCTTGTGAAGCTCGACGATACCGACACCGAAGTTGCGTCGCCTCTCAGCAACCTGTGCGTATGTCTGCCAAACGAAGTTGCCCCACGTCTTCGTAACACCGTTATATGGGCGTTCGCCCAGACATCTCTTATTGGGATACTTATTCGCTGTGACCGCGAAGATGTCGTGTCCAGTTCGGACTGCTGGATCGAGGGTCTGGAGGAGCGGCCCGTCGCGGAAACGCCAGTGACGGTAGACAGCAGAGCGGCCCTCAACTTCGGAGCCAGGGACAGGGACTGAGTATGCTCCGCCCTTTGGCACCGGAGCCTCGATTGCCTTCAGGTTGGCCTCAGCATTCTTGGTGAGAACGAGTGGTGCCATCTCTGCTCTCTGTTGAATCTGGGTATCTAGATTACAGTAACGAAGTAAAGTGGCCTATTATGTATGCTCAAGGCTAACTCCAACTGTATAAAGGGTCAGCTGGAAGAAGGATTGTCTGGAATGCGACGAGGATTAAGCTTACGGTAACACGAAAGTCAACGACGCAATGCTGGAGGATAGTAGTATACACACAAAGAAGGAAAAGAGTTGGAGAAGCAGTAGAAGCAGTAGAAGCAGTAGAAGCAGTAGAAGTAGTAAGTAGTTAACGACGCTGGAAGACGAAGGTCAGATGGAAGCTGAATCTGAGAAGTGGACTGTGGAGAAGACAGCAGTGAAAGAGCATGAACGTGTCAGAGACTACGGACTATCTGGGACCATCAGTCCTGGAGACTCCTCTCCAATGGTCCTGGTCGCGTCGCCGTACCGAGGCACGGAGTAGGAGAGGCCTGACTAACGCTAATTGGCTTAGACATCGGCGTCCAAGACCATCAATGATCCGGAGTCTCCGTAACGGGGGGTCGGGGGGGTTGAACCGGCTCTCTCTAAGAAGAGGGGAGGCCCGCAGAAGATGCACTCCTCCTATCCCAACCAACCTGCCAAAATATGGGGAGCATTATTTAAAACGCTCTTCATGTGAAAAGTCAACGTCACACGTGAATAATGGGGTATCATTTGGGTAGGTATCCGTAGGAAAAGCAACCCAACGGATTCCTCCGGGCTGGCTTAATAGATGAAGATTATAGTAAACACTCTATGTAGAGCATGTCCTGTACAACATTATTTGATCTCAGCATGGTGAGGACTGAGGATTGGCTGGTTTTCCGTTGAAGGGATTATTAATTTATTATAATTTATACTTCTGACGATGCAGAGGTACTATCTTAGGGGCACTTTTCACTAAGACTGTCAGATACAAAGGGCCGCGGTTCAGCTCCTTCGGAAACGCAATAATCAACTCCATACTTTGCTCCTCGAGCCCTCGACTCTCTACTCCGCATTTCCCTTCTCCCTCACCCAAGAAACGCGGGGGCCCGTCTCTGAAGGCTGGCCACATCACTCTACTACTGTGGATATGTTGTGCTCGCCGCATCGCCACCGTCCCCCATCACACTTTCCCTCTGGCGGGTCGCTGCTTGCTGCTCGCTGCAAACCACCCATCCAATAATGTCGCCGCGCCGCCGCCTGCCTCGGGGCTGCCACCCTGATCGGTCCTTGAGCCCCGATGGATGGATGGCAGCTCGCAACAAAACGTGCGCCCTCGCCCGAGTCTCCCCCGAGTCCCACGGACTTCGCGGCAGAACACATCGCGAGCGTTCCATCGCGGTGTGTGTCCCAGAAGGATTAAGCAGCCGCGAGCCCAGCCATACTACCTATGTCTCTGGGGCCCCCAGATGGAGGAGGGGCAGAGTAGTGTCGGGGTCCGCAATTGCGCGTGATTATTGTTGCTTACGATAGAGTGAATGGTCACGTTTCTTACCTACCGATGTTTCACGAGAGGCTCGATTTGATCGTTCGGGCGTTTTAGGCAAGTGGTTTCAAGGTACGATGTATGTACGATTAATTTTATCTTTCATTGAGGTATCGTGAATGCGCATTAAAACCCAGATCAAAACACCTAAACGATGAGCTTTGCCTCGCTCTCGGCGGTACCCTCCTCGGTGGCATTCTCTGCCTTTCCGCCCTCGGTGGACGCCGCAGCAGCCTTGGCGAACGACTGCTCGAAGTCGCCGATGATGTCATCGATGTGCTCGGTGCCGACGGAGATGCGAATGAGATCCTATAAGACGAGAATGATCAGCAAATATTTCTGAGAACCGTGGGAGGCTAGACGGTTGAACATACCTCGGTCACGCCCGATGCGATCTTCTCCTCGTCAGACAACTGCTCGTGGGTGGTCGACCATGGGTGGATAGCCAGGGTCTTGGAATCACCGACGTTGGCCAGGTTAGAGATGATCTTGAAGCCATCAACGACCTGGCTACCGGCCGCACCGCCGCCCTTGACACCGAAGCTCAGCACACCGCCGAATCCGCGCTTCAGGTACTTCAGTGCGTTCTGGTGCGACGGATGGCTCTCAAGGCCAGGATAAGAGACCCAAGAGACATGAGGGTTCTTCTCCAACCATCTGGCAAGAGCCAAAGTGTTCTGGCCGTGGCGCTCGGCGCGCAAACTCAGAGTCTCGACACCTTGGATGAGTTGCCATGCGGCAAATGGGTTCAGGCAGGCGCCCATATCTCTGAGGACATCGACACGCACTCTGATGGCGAAGGTGATTGGTCCAAAGGTATCCCAGAACTTCAAGCCGTGGAATCCTGGCGATGGCTCAACCATCTCTGGGAAGCGCTTGCCGTGCTTGCCCCAGTCGAAGTTTCCGGAGTCGACGATGACACCTCCAATGGTAGTTCCGTGGCCGCCAATCCACTTGGTGGCGGAGTGAACGACGATGTCTGCGCCGTGCTCAATTGGGCGCACGAAGTAGCCTCCCGCGCCGAAGGTGTTGTCCACCACCAGTGGGATACCGGCATCATGGGCGACCTTGGCCAGACCCTCAAAATCCGGGACGTTGTACTTTGGGTTTCCGATGCTCTCGACGTAGATAGCCTTGGTATTCTCGTCAATTGCGGCGGCGAAATCGGCTGGGTTCTCTCCCTTGATGAACTTGGTGGTGACGCCGAGTCTTGGGAACAGGACCTTCAGCTGGTTGTATGTGCCTCCGTAGAGGTTCGTGGTGGAGATGATGTTGTCTCCAGCATGTGCGAGCGCGGCAATGGTCATGAACTGAGCAGCTTGTCCGGATGCTGCTGCGACTGCTGCGACACCGCCCTCGAGGGCTGCGATTCTCTTCTCGAAGACATCGACAGTTGGCTAGGGTAAAGTTAGAAGTTTTCTAAATGGACCATCGCTTAACGCAATCGCTGGGAATGCCAATTGCGGTTTTATAGAGTGGTAACGTACGTTTCCAATACGACTGTAGATGTTGCCGAACTCCTTCAAGCCGAAAAGTCTTGCGCCGTGGGCGGAGTCGTTGAAGGTGAAGCTCTGGGTGCCCAAGTGTTAGAAGCGTCGATCTACATTAAGGATGATGATTGAAGAATCGTACAGTGGTCGCATAGATTGGAACGGCGCGAGCATTGGTTGTTGGATCTGGCTCCTGACTTGAAGTGACAAGGCGTTCAGTACTCGAGCTGCGATAATCTGGTGAGAAGTTACTTACCCCGCATGTAGCTGCAGTGTCTCGAAGTTCTTGCTGAGTCCGCCCGCCATTGTTGTGCAGTAGATGTGGAGTCTGGGTTATAATTGAAGACGAAAAATGAATCAATCCAAGAGAGTCTGTCTAATAATTGGGAGTGGGTATGTTGGATTTAGTTTCAAGAGTCTCGAGAGGAAAAAGACGACAATAAGAATGAAAGCCTCCCGTCTTTAAAAAGGTTGTCGGCAGGTGGGGTAAGCAAGCCATCTGATCACGCAATAGGTATCGATGAGCAATAATTAGGCCAGAGGGCCAGAAGACAGCCCACCCACGGCTTCAAAAGTCGCTGGGCCCCCCATCTACTTTCTTTTTGCACAAGCTGGGATGAGGTGAGGTGAGCTCTTTTTTGCGCAAAGACTCGAAAAAATAATCACGGTCCTTTTGGTGGTGATACCAATTGCAAGATAGATGGGCTCATCCCTCGAGTGTTGGCAGAAGATTCATACTCCGTATGTGGACTATGGCCGCTGCCGCTGACTGGTGTCCAGATGTGTCCAGACTCTCTGCTCCATGAACGTAAACGGCACTCCGTAGAACCTTATTCTGACGGCCAAAGGGGCCCAAAATGCACAAAGAGCATGCATGTACTCCGTGCGTGAAGTTCACCTCGCGCACTTTCAGCTCCATCTCCATCTCCACCTTACTGTATTTGGACAGAAGTCCCAGTCCCCGATTGCGGCAGCAGCCGCTTGGAATATGTAAGGCAGGTCATGTGATTACGAGTAAAGGGGTTCTCACAAAGGTCTCCCACGTTAATCCTTGGGTAATCCTTCATCAGGAAGTCTGATATGTACATGCTGTTCAATAATCTCACAGAGAAGAGGCAGCCTCACCTCCTAAAACTGTGTGGCCGCATCTTGCCGTTTCGTTGTTGTGCTCAAAATAGAGTTGCCAGAATCTGCCGAGTCTTCCCAAGAGGCCAAAGAGCCAAAGAGGCCCATGCTTCACCCAAACCATAAGAAGAAGATGAAACACGACGAGGCTGATGATTGATCTGCGTTTTGGAAGACACGAAACCTTCTCCAGTGGACATTAATAGAACATGATAACTACCGCGCAGCAAAGCATCGAATCTAGACTTCACAGCCTGAAGAGAATGCCAAGAATATTGGGATGTTTGCATACTATGTGACTCGTGAGTATGTGTGGTATTTCCAAATTTCCTGACTGAATGGCGTCTTGACCACTTATATGATTGTTGTATCCGTAGATGACTTGATAGCATGCATGGTGTTGACCTTGAGAAGTTTGAGCCAACGTCGCATCCCCTATCCCACATCCCCCTTCGCCCATCCCCCCCAAGCTCTTTAGGCTAAGAGTGTGGTGACAGTGGTGTAAATCCTTAAACTCTGGTAAAGGCCTCATCAACGCTCAAATCCGCATAGGTCGTCATGTCAAGCAGAAGAGTTTCCCCTCCTTCCTCTGGACATGGCTAAAAGAGTTCCAAATATTAATAAATAAAGCTTGAAAATCAGGCATGCAAATCAGGCATCATCAACTCTGAACTTTCGCGATGAGAAGTCACTTGAAATCGTAAAGGAACAGCTTTATATATATATATATGTCTTCATAGCTAATTCTTATAAAATTTGATTTTAAACCTTTAAGCTTTACTCACATAGGTGCCTAATTATTGGATTAATGCCTGGATTTTGCACTATTTTGCAACATCTCTGGCCGCGCCCCTTCTTCCTTGTTGAGTGGCTGAATCATTATGGCAATGCCGGAGATTGAGGGCATCAACATGAAATTGCAATATGCAAGCGCTCTGTTTTGTTGGCTTGCACACGCGGGCGCATATCAACCACTGAGGTTCTGGTAGAGCGGGCACCACCAGAACAGAGGTTTCTCCCCCCCTTCTCCATCCGAAAAGTCTGCCTACCTAGTCATTTGAATTGACAATTGCGGAAATGATGTTACCGAGCACTCAGCAACTCTGGGTTTTGCAAAATGCGTGTGGCTGACAGAGTATGTACCTACTGTACCTACTGTACCTACCGTACCTGTCACAGCCTCACAGGGACCATCATCCCCAGAAAAAGAGTCCAGCGTCCCTGAAGTCCCTGAACTCCGTCAGGTTTCAGGGTCGTCGCGACTTGTGACAAAATCAAGCAAGTAGTGGCACTCGGACTCCCTCAGTAGTAACATCCACACGGCACGCACACCCATGGCACATGGGACTTCAAGATCATTAAACCCATCTTCATCCTCATCCTCATCCTCATCCTCATCCTCCTGTACATACATACACTTGTTCATCTCCATCTCCCTCCTACTACTACTCACTCACCTTATGCTGTTGCCATCACCGTTGATGATTTGAGGGTCTGCGACTTTCTACGACACTCTCTTTTCTCTTCTTGCCTCTTCTTCACTTGCGTACGCGTACATATCCCGATACGATCGCTAGTTATATATACAGTACATACCTACAGTACGGCCTTTCCCCCCTGACCATCTTTTCCAGCACCTCGCCAGGTGCACACGACACGACAGCAGCCTCCGTGCCAGTCTCGCGAATCCAACTCACCCTTGTCGCCTGCGACGACGTGATCTCACTCTCTTCGGACCTGCGATACCTCTCCTACATCCTGAAATAAAAACTGCAAAGAGCGAGCAGAAATGTGCGTCGCACTTCTGCTGCCGCTGCGCATCGTCCAGGCCTTGATGGCCCTTGTGGTCCTGGGGCTGTCCGCATATGGTAAGATGGCATACCTCGAGAAGACCCTGAAATTCCACAGCGCCCCAACTCTGACCTCATCCCCCACAGTCGCCCACTGGTACAACTCCGAGACCCTCACGGCCTCGCCCTCCCAATTCAACTTCCTCATCTTCGCCTCCGTCTGGACCCAGCTCTCCATCCTGTACCTCGAGATCGTGCCGCGCCGATGGCCGCGAGGTCTGCCTCCCTCCCTTCTCCCTCCCCCTCCCAGCTGACGACGTCCAGGCTCGCACCCGTACGCGCACTTCGCGCTCGAGTTCACGAACACGGTCTTCTTCCTCAGCGGCTTCGTCGCGCTCGCCGTCTTCCTGTCGAAGCTGCTGTTCTGCCGCGGCAGCGTGTGCATGGCGGCGCGCGCCGACGTCGCCTTCGCCGCGCTGAGCTTCGTGCTGTGGACCGCCACGACGGCGATGCTGGGCGTCGAGATCTTCAAGAGCGGGTTCAGGAAGGTGCAGGCCACGCATGCGATGAAGAGCGAGATGGCGAGGGCGCCGGTGTAGGCTTTTGAGGGGAGGGAGGGAGGGGGAAGAGGAGGTGTGCAGACGAACAGATGATTTTGATACCTTGATTAGGAGGAGGCGGTCGATACCTACCTGCACAGATTGGGGAGAACGGCTTGGCGATGACTTGTGTGAATACCCTAGGGAAGGAAAGGATGGGATGGAGCGCACGAGGCGGGATTTCTGTGCCATGGATGGGCAACGCGCGTATACGATTGCATGCCCTTCACACAGATTGGCCCTGCACAGTGCATATTTGGGGTCTTGATGGCTCGGCCCTGGGAACGCTTGTATTTACTCCTACTACTGTACTGGCACAGAGGGCTCTGGTGGCTCCCCGCCGTCTACTTTTTTCATGTCTGAGCGATATTTTGGTTAATGAATTCACGGTTTACATATGTAAGAGGAGATTTATGAGGTATTGAGAACATGGCATTGCGAGTGGTTGGATTTTGGCATGCTTCTGATACTGGTGATAAATGACCTGCTTTCTGCGTTGATAGCAACTCAGCACAACAGCGATTCCATCGAGTCCTTCACCACCCAGCTGTCTAGTCGATTGCCATTTTAGAAACGATATCATACGAATGACAGGAGTATTACATAGCAGTGGACGAGTCGGCAACGTTTTCGTGATTCCCATGTTACGTAGTGAAACATATTGCGTCGGATCGACCACCAACTCATCGTTCGTAGTGCAGCCGGATACAGAGATAGCGGCATTGATTACCATCATGCAATCCCTTTTCAGTGATGCATATTTGGAATCTGGCCCGCGATAATGCCTCTTAATTGTCCTGTGACACATTGTGGGACTGGCGCGAAACCGTCAATGTCTGCATAACGCTGGGGTAATACCAGCAGCATGACTGATCTCTCAGGCGAGATTCGTGGTAAGGATCTAAATCCGTGTTCTAGAATGAAGGCCAGATGTGTGTATATGCACACAGCTACTGTAGGGCATGCTTGCAACATTTCCATTTGGCCATGTTTCCTCCTTGTGCTCATTGCGCAAGAAAATAGATGGTGAAGATTCCTCATGTATCTTTCTTCTGCACATCTGTTCTCGAAATGGCTTGGAGCCAGTTATTTACGAATCGAGCTATGAAGAAGCTTCCAACGGCGACGATGGCAATGTAAGCCGCAGTAGGTACCAAGGATCTTGGGAAGACATTGAAGATGAAGGGATCCAGAATGATGTCGACAAGTACCGGAGGCACATTCTCCATCAAAGACTTATTCGTCGTATAGTAGTCTGCCGCAGCGGAGATGCGCAGCAGAAGTATGGACTGAGATCCGGAAACAGGAGACCTTCCCGCGGCGGGTATGACGTTATTTCCAACGTATTCAGCTTCTGCTTGCTGAGCTTCAGCATACTCGGCGAGGGACGTAATCAGGCCTGGACTGGCAAAGACATCACTGATCTCGTGAGTTTCGAGGCGGAAGGAGGTCGGTTGCTGGAGCTTTGTTAACGTGATATCATGAATGGCAGGGCATCTTCACTTACTGTGGCTGCCCAGCAAACGCGCACTTCATATCTCTGGCCCTCTGCTAGTTGCTGAAGAATGAACCATGATGTTGAGCCACTGGGAGAGGTCTCTGAAGGGAACTTGGCTTGCAATTCCGTTCTCACAGTCGAGTTCGTTGGAGATAGGGATTGCAGTTGTAAACTGTCGAAGCTGGGACTCTGTGATGGGATTGTAATGGCATTCGGAGCTATGAATATTGCCTTCTCGACGTTTCCGAAGATGCCCTGGACACTGAATCCGAGAAACAGCAATACAATGCTGTAGAGACTCATCTTATGCTCGGCTGCTCATAGGAACTCACAGGCGGAAGAGACGTTTGCGTAGCTGAAGCTGCGAGGCTGACAAGCTGGGACGACCTGTCACCTGGGCGAGCTGCTCCCAAAATTCGGGAGTGCCTGAGCCAGTCGCGCTAGCTCTCGACCCCTACCCCTTTGGGACGCTTGTCCCAAATTGTAAACAAACCAATACCCACAAAGCTCAAGCGACAACAACACCTCCTCCTGCACGGTACCTTCTTCCCCACCAAAGTTCCTCTTCTTCATACCTCAAAAGATACCCTTCGCGGACATTGTTGAGCAGTTCTAGTTCTAGATTACTCTACAACTACATACACTCTTGTCCAGTCCATAACTTCTTCAAAATGAGAGAAGTTATCAGCATCAACGGTTTGTTTTCCCCTGACGCGATGCTCACCGCTACTACCGTGTCCAACAAACCAAATAGACCCCTACTGATATATATCTCTATAGTCGGCCAGGCCGGTTGCCAGATTGCGAACTCTTGCTGGGAGGTGAGCTTCAATAGACGACATCATTTGAGATACCATATTTGTGGTAGAGAAGGACAACAATACTGACCCTGTGGTGCTTAGCTTTACTGCCTCGAGCACGGTATCCAGGTATGTCATCAACCCCTTTCAGCTTCAATAGCCTATTTACCTTATTACCGACCATCTGCTAACGAGTTATGCTTCTATAGCCTGATGGATACTTGACCGAGGAGCGCAAGGCCGCCGATCCTGATCAGGGATTCAGCACCTTCTTCTCCGAGACTGGTAAATAATGCCCCGTCACCAGATAAGGAGCCAGTACTGACAGATATGTGCCAGGCCAGGGCAAATATGTCCCACGTACCATCTACTGTGATCTCGAGCCAAACGTCGTCGATGAGGTCCGCACTGGTACCTATCGCAGCCTTTTCCACCCAGAGCAGATGATCACCGGCAAGGAGGATGCTTCCAACAATTACGCTCGTGGCCACTACACTGTCGGAAAGGAGTTGATCGACCAGGTCCTCGACAAGGTCCGCCGTGTTGCCGATAACTGCTCTGGTCTCCAGGGTTTCTTGGTTTTCCACTCCTTCGGTGGTGGAACCGGATCTGGTTTCGGTGCCCTCCTTATGGAGCGCCTGTCTGTCGACTACGGCAAGAAGACCAAGCTGGAGTTCTGCATTTACCCAGCCCCACAGACCGCCACCTCCGTTGTTGAGCCATACAACTCTATCCTTACCACCCACACCACTCTCGAGCACTCTGACTGCTCCTTCATGGTCGATAACGAGGCCATCTACGATATCTGCAGACGCAACCTTGGACTTGAGAGACCAAACTACGAGAACCTCAACCGCCTCATCGCCCAAGTTGTCTCGTCTATCACTGCTTCCCTCCGCTTCGATGGTTCCCTCAACGTTGATCTCAACGAGTTCCAGACCAACTTGGTCCCATACCCACGTATCCATTTCCCACTCGTCGCATATGCCCCAGTTGTTTCCGCAGCCAAGGCGTCCCACGAGGCCAACTCCGTCCAGGAGATCTCCATGTCCTGCTTCGAGCCACACAACCAGATGGTGAAGTGCGACCCACGTAACGGCAAGTACATGGCTACCTGCTTGTTGTACCGTGGTGATGTCGTTCCAAAGGACGTCCACGGAGCGGTTGCTACCCTCAAGACCAAGCGCACGATCCAGTTCGTCGACTGGTGCCCAACCGGTTTCAAGATTGGTATCTGCTACCAGCCACCTCAGATGGTTCCAAACGGCGATCTTGCCAAGGTCAACCGCGCCGTCTGCATGCTTTCCAACACAACCGCCATCGCCGAGGCATGGTCCGCTCTCTCCCACAAGTTCGACCTCATGTACTCCAAGCGTGCTTTCGTCCACTGGTACGTCGGTGAGGGTATGGAGGAAGGTGAATTCTCTGAGGCTCGTGAGGATCTCGCTGCTCTTGAGCGTGATTACGAGGAGGTTGCTACCGACTCTCTCGAGGGTGATGAGGGTGCTGAGGCAGAGTACTAAGCTGTCCCCACTGAAGGAATGAGTTGTTTATGCGCAGGAAATATAATCTGAGGAGTACAATCTGGTACCGGAGCAGGCTACATGATACTCTTTCCGGGTGTTTAGAGCTTCGTTTTGTTATCAGATGGGTGTTTAGACGTGTTCTTTTTCTGGTCTTCGCTGATTTGCGGGGGCTTTCTTTTTCTAAACAGAATGAATGATACTCAATTGCTTTCGAATGATCCATATAGTCTATCCTTTGCGTTGCAAAACCAGCTGGGAGTTGATTGGTGGCCGCTCTCTCTTGAAATCCTTAAGTCGTTGTGGGACAAAGACACTGTGAGGCCAATGATCCATAACCGTATTGAATTTGTAGTTGTTTGTTAAAGGTTAAATTAAATGTAGTGAAGTCGCGAAACCAGTTCGTACCGCGAAATTTATTGGGCGGTATAACCAGATTGGGCCGATATGACGATGCGGCGATTGCCGCCGCTGCCGCTTCGCAATAACCTCCCGTGGCTGCCGCGACAACGTGGTTAAAACCCCAAATAACAGACGAGACCCTCGTGTTTATAGTGCCCCGGAATTATTTAGCAGTCCAGCTAGGATTGTCTTCATCAACTACAGCTCCTCTTCAAATAATAATATCCAAAAAGTCATCCCCTGTGCCCAGGTGGACAGGGTCTCAGAAGAGCGCAATGGTGGACGCCAATGTTGACGCTGGTAAGTCCATCTCACATCCTATATTCCCTTTTATGAAATCGCATGCAACACACATGTTCCTTCTGAAAGGAAGAACATCTATAGGCTTCGAGATAGTCCAGAGATGTGAATCAATAGATGCTGATCAGCTCCAGGTGCGACAAATCTCAATCTTACCCCCGAAGAGAGACGCGTGTTCGGTCAGCTATTTCGAGAAGCCGACACAGAGAATATTGGGGTTGTCACTGGAGAAGTAGCAGTCAAATTCTTTGAGAAGACACGACTGGAACCAAGGATACTGGGCGAGGTCAGTTCGCCACAGAATCTCCATGACCCCTTTCCAAAGGGCGTCACAGAGCATATTGATTTGAATATCGCCACTAACTCCTACAAATCAGATCTGGCAAATTGCCGACAAGGAGAATCGAGGACTGCTTACACCTGCTGGCTTTGGTATTGTTCTGAGATTGATTGGCCATTACCAAGCAGGCAGAGATCCAACACCAGAGCTCGCATTCCGACCAGGGCCTCTCCCGAAATTCGATGGCGGCTTGCCAGGAACTATACAGCCTCCTCCAGGACCTCCTTCTGGAGTGACGATTCAGCCACAAAATAGTGGAAATCTCATCCGAGTACCTCCATTGACACCCGACAAAGTCGCACAATATGCCTCACTCTTCGAAAAGTCTGGTGCTCAGGATGGCATCTTACCAGGCGAGCAAGCCAAACAGATATTTGAGCGGGCTGGTTTGCCAAATGAGACACTAGGAAAGATTTGGAACTTGGCAGATACAGAACAGCGTGGAGCCCTCACTGTCACAGAGTTTATCGTCGCGATGCATCTGTTGGCCTCATCTAAGTCTGGAGCACTCCGAGCATTACCTAATGCTCTTCCAGCTGGTCTTTATGAAGCTGCAGCACGGCGCCCACCACTACGGCAGCTATCGGGTGTTAGTAGCGGCACACCTGCAGTCCCACCCATCCCCAGACAGTTCAGCGGCGCTGCTGGCAGGACTGCAAGCCCATTGGCCAGACCTTCGTATCCAGGTGCGATTTCATCACAACTATCTGGACTAGGTAACTGGGTTATTACACCGGCAGACAAGTCTCGCTTTGACAGTATATATGTTACTCTTGACAAGACAAACCGTGGCTTCATTACTGGGGACGAAGCAGTCCCATTTTTCAGCAATTCTAAATTGTCAGAGGAGGTCCTGGCACAGATTTGGGATCTAGCTGATATCAACTCTCAAGGGCAGTTGACAAAAGATGAGTTTGCTGTGGCTATGTATCTTATTCGCCAACAGCGTGGAAAACGCGACGGTAGAGATACTCTGCCTGCCACTCTGCCTGCAGATTTGGTGCCTCCAAGCATGCGCAACCAAGTTAGACAGGCTCCTCAAACTACGGCTCCTGCATTCGAATCAGCTGCCCCAACCATTCCTAAGTCTGCTGCGGATGACCTGTTCGGTCTAGATGCATTGGCGTCTTCTCCGCCTCCTGCACCTGTTCAACAGCCGCTGTCGACCGGAGGGTCAAATTTTGCAGATCCGTTCACAAGCAACAGAAATCCATTGGCTCCAAGCAGTCCCACCAGGAGCTCACCTCCACCAATTGTACCACAATCCACAGGCTTCAAGCCTTTCGTCCCTTCCTCCTCTTTCGGACAAACATTGACGTTCAATGCGACTGGGAGCTCCAGTGCATCTGTACCGCAGCCACGCGCTGCTGCTCAGCGTTCTGCTGCAATGGATGATCTTTTGGGAGATAATGATCCGGAGATTAGCAAAAAGTTAACCAGCGAGACAACTGAGCTTGCAAACCTTTCAAACCAAGTGGGCACATTGTCAAAGCAAATGCAAGAAGTCCAAGGCCATCGCTCTAATGCACAGGGTCAGCTCCATCAAGCAAATTCTCAAAAGCAAGAGTTCGAGACAAGGCTTGCTCAGCTTCGCACTCTCTACGAAAAGGAGGCAAAGGATGTCAGGTCATTGGAAGAGCGTCTCAGTGCGTCTCGAAACGAGACCAAGAAACTACAGCAAGAAATTGCCATGGTTGAGGGTTCCCACCAGGACTTGCAGAACCAACATCAACAAATAGTAGCTGCGCTTCAAGCCGATCAGCAAGAGAACGCCAGCCTGAAAGAACGCATTCGGGTTCTGAATACAGAGATTGCTCAATTAAAGCCCCAGCTTGAGAAGCTAAGGTCCGAAGCCCGTCAACAAAAGGGTCTGGTGGCAATCAACAAGAAGCAGCTGGTGACTAATGAAGGAGAACGGGATAAATTGAAGATCGAGGCTGAGGAGCTGAACAAGAGCATTGAGGAAGACACAAAGGCTCTCGCAGCAAGTGCTTTGGCCTCTTCACAAGCGCAAAGCCCTGCTGCCGCTGCTGCCGCTGCTAGTCCTGCGTCATCTTCCATGAGCGCAAGCAACCCATTCTTTAGACGCCAGGGAAGCACCTCCGAGGTTTCATTCTCTCCGTTTCCTTCGCCTCCAGCTCAACAGCAACCAGGAAACTCTTTCGAGAATATCTTTGGGCCATCATATGAGGCAGCTGTGAACACGGCACTACCTCCTACTCCGATGCCACCAACAACGTTCAGACAATCTCCAGAATTGCACGAGAAGCCTAGCCCGCCAGCACGTGAATTGAGTGCATCACCACCTCGTGATAGCATTGTACCTCCACCTCCAGCTCAATCAAGACAAATTAGCTCGAGCTTCTTGCCCTTCCCGCAAGTGGACAATGAGTCGATCAGCTCATCCCGTCAAGTTTCTGCTCCAGCAAGCCGATTTGGGGACAGCTTATCTGGTGCCGAAAGTTTCAAGAATGCAATTACAGTCACGCCAACTGGATCATCAGCTGCGGATCCTCAGGAGAACCAACTCGCTTCCTCCACAACTCTTGAACGCCATATTACCGCATCTTCTGTAACCAGCGAAACTCGCTCCACGACCAGTGTTAAGGATGCTATGCCAGGTGCATTCCCAAGCGAAGTTCAATCTGGAGGAGGTACATTCAGCGATTCTAATGATCCATTCGCCCCAAACAAAGATCTCCCAAAGTCGGCGGCATCCAAGGATGATTTTGATGCCGCCTTTGCTGGATTTGGCGGTAAAGCTGGATCTCAGGGTGGAGAAAAGAAGGCTGAGCCAACCACCAGCAGATTCAAACAGGAGTTCCCCCCAGTGGAAGAAATCGAAAATGATGATGATTCATCATCTGCTAGTGAGGGTGGGTTCGACGACGACTTTGCACCAGGCGGCCACTCGAGAAAGGAGAGCTTGGCAGTAGCTGCTGCGTCATCTTTATCAGTACCGACTGAGAGCAGGCCAAGCATCTCGAGGGCTTCTTCTGCAGTAAGCGTTGGTGGTAGTCCTCCGGCGGAGGATGCTCAGCCTTCACCACCCCTTTACGACAAGACAGTGTCTTCCCACGAGAGAGCGGAAGCCGAAGTTGCCGAATTTAACGGATTGATTCCCACGCGGGAAGATCCTACATCGCCTGAAGTTCCATACAGCGTTCCATCTGGAACTAGCGGCCAGTCGCTCTTCTCCTCACAAGCAACTACCGCTGCCCAACCCGTCCCACCACCTAAGACAGCCTTCGATGACTTCGATGACTTTGATGATCTTGAGGAGGCCAAGGAGGGTGATTTGGATGAGGACTTTGCCAATCTATCAGTCCACGATAGGTCTGGTCTCGACGACTTCAACCCAATGTTCGACAGCCCAGCCGATTCAAAGACCACCGGACAAAATAGTGCCTTCGGCAGCTCTTCCACCGGCTTCGGCGACTTCACGCAGTCTCCTTCGGCCTCGCAAACAGCCGCCGCACCACCGCCAAGCAACGACAACAACGACTGGGACGCCATCTTTGCCGGTCTCGACGGGCCGCAAAACACTGCTTCTACCGGGGTAGCAGGCGACGAGAACAAGCAGGCCAGTGTTGATGAGGCGTTTGGCAGCGGACTAGCGCCGAAGGAGCAGCGGCCGCAGTTGGGGCGCGCGCTGACGGAGGGCGGGGAGCACGACGATCCGATCCTGAAGAATCTGACCGGGATGGGGTATCCGAGGAAGGCGGCATTGGCGGCGTTGGAGAAGTACGACTATAATTTGGAGAGGGTAAGTTGATCCTGCGACCAAGGAGGAGAGGGGAGTGTGCTAACGGATGGATATGGCAGGCTGCGAATTACCTTGCGACGAATGAGTCCTGAGCGCGCACACAAGCATTCAAGCATTCGACAGCGCATCCTGGTTCCGTTTTTATGGGTCGAAAGGGCTGAATAAAGTCCCCATGTGCATTTTCTCCGAGCTACATATCCTGTCAATAGTTGTATCATATCTAGCTATTGACATTATTTTTAATGTGAAATTGTCTTTCTTGAGCTTTTGAAATTGAGATTCATGTTTTATCGTCGCGTTCTATGTGCTGTGATTGACAAAGTAAAATATCTACAAAAAGAGCCACGATGCAGTGACGTATACATAAATGTGTAATAACACATATCCATTGGTTTAAGCCATGAGTTGTGATGTGCTTCTAGTGTTCCCCGCCGCCCCTGGTATCGATTTTAGTCCCCCCTTGTGGCCGTTCTACGGTCACTGTCCCTCCTATCTTTTATGCTACATCGTCCATCTCCACTCGGCGCGGTGTTCAACACATCTATTTAGCGAGCACTTTGAGAGGGACCTTCTGGCGCAGCCGCACGGTCTGTGCGTACAACGCGTCCTTGAAGGCGAAGAGGAAGGCGGCGGTCAACACGCTCTGCGTGACCTTTGGTCCCACACCTGCGATGCGTCAGTAAAAGCGCGCTCTTTCTTCACGGCTGCAAGATTCTAGCACAGGAGACGGATGACGCACCCCTATACAACCCCTTCCAGCCCTCCTCCCTGACAATCCGGCTCATGGCCTTCACCATGCTCTCCCTCCCGCCCTCGCGGCCCGCAACGTGCATCCGCGACTTGACCGTGATGTACGGGTAGGTGATGCTGGTGGCGACCAGCTTGCCCAGCGCGCCGAGCAGGAAGGCGATGAAGGGCGTGATGCGCCGCTTCTTCTCCAGCACGTTCTTCAGCTGCTCGAAGATCGTGTACTGCAGGATGGGATTGATGACGAGGACGAGCGCCGGCACGACGCCCGCGAACAACGCCTGCGGCCCCTCCTCCTTGAGCAGCGTGGCCAGCGTGCCGATGGTGCTCGGCGCCTTCGGTGCCGGCGCGCCTGGCAGCGCCGCCCTCGAGTCCGAGCGCTTCCGCGTCGTCATGCGCGTGTTGACGACCCAGATCGGGTTGGTGAGGAGCACCGTCGCGGAGCCGGCGACGGCGCCGGCCATCATGGACTCGAGGGTTGTGAGCTTTGTGGCGCGGCCGGCCTTGCGGCCGGCGGTCTCGAAGGCGGCGCGCGACCACTCGTACCAGTAGTAGTAGACGAAGTTGGTGACGCTGATGCCGAAGAGGGCGGAGTCGAGGCCGGCGTAGAGGCCGGAGGCGCCCTCGCGGTCGAGGATCGATTTGATGGTCGAGAGGAAGGAGGCGCGCGAGCGGGTGGACTCGACTTGGGCGCGCGTGGAGAGGGTGATTAGGGGGTAGCTGGGGGAGAGGTTAGCGGTTGCGAGGGACGAGGGGGATATGGGGGGATGGGAGAGCGCACGTGAGGGCCATGGAGAGGAGACCTCCCCCAGCTCCGGAGAGAGCGTGGGCGACGTTATCTGATTGCTGTGACATGGTTGTCGATGTGGCCATGTAAATATATGAGTTTCTGGATAGGGTATGCGGGGTGTTCAAACGAGGACTTGTGAAATATAGTGGACCAAAACGACAATGGTTCAGGAAAGAAGTCTAGATATCGTATTATACAAGAAATCGAAAAGTAGGCTATCGTCACACTTAAAGAGAGGTAGATTAGCTATAGGTGAAAATAGGGCGAAGTGATTATTTGGAGAATGGAGTTATGAATAGCGAAGTCATGACAGAACCCGAGGAATGTTTCGAGGAAGCGACTGACGGACAGGGCACTTCCAGAACCTGGGGTACCCGGCCAAGTTCATGCCTCGGTAATTTGCGGAGGGATATCACGTGCAGGGAAGGGTTGGGTATGTTGTTGTTGCGAGTAGGTGGTTTCATGTTGGCCTATCACGTGAAGAGCTGGAGAATGCTGGGGAGCTCTCTGACGACACCTCTGACATGTGAATCCATACAATTACAATAATATTACAATAATATTAACTGATCATGGGATTTAATGCCGTTCTATTTCGTCTATTTCGTCTAAATTTAGAGATTTAAATTTAACATAAATTTAACAACACTAACAACAACATCAGCAATGCTGTTTAACAGCGTTACTAAGGCCTAGAGGCTAGCACTAGGTAAGTGCATCTATTACACCTTTTAATGAGTATTGACTGTATTGTACTAATTACTATATAGATCCACCGTCTCTGCCCGTGACAGAGCCTCATTAATGCGATGTTCTATGTTCTATGTTCTATGTTCTATGCTCTATGTTCTGTACATACAGTACATACCTACATACAACCAAGGGCTGTCAGCACTAGCATCTATTTGGCATTGCACAGGCGAGATGCATCCCGTACAGTGTGCTGGGTAAATGGTAAATCTGTCGTCGTGACTTGTGAGGATGTGCTTACGAAAGAACAGCTTCATGTTCAGCCATATGCTACAGCTACTTTTCTCTGCTATTTCCGACGAATCTCTTTGCTCTCTTTGTATTCTATCTCTGTTTGCATATGTTACTGTCAATATTCTGATCGCTGTCATTCCACACTCCTCTTCACTAGAGCTGGAGAGGATTCAGTGCATGAACATCGTCTGACGTCTTCCGTCTGTTCACGCTGAGCAATCTCACCTGCCAGAGCTAGGCATTGCTGCTTCATGACACAGCTTGGGAGTATCTCATATTTTCAGTTTGGCGCTCTATCACATGTCATGACGGATGGTGAATCACTCTCTATTTCAATAGTGGTAAAGTGCTGGAAGACTTGAGCAGCTAGAGCAGAAGATAAAACTTAGAGAAGGGGCCCAGTCCCCTGCATTGGACCAAAGATGTCGAGCAATGCTGGCCAACAGTCGCGCAGAGCTTCTTCTGCTCAGAGATGTCTTCCTTCACGAGATGTAACTGACAAGACAATTGCCGACGCTTACGTGGCTTTCATCATGTTCTGCAATCCTGTGATACCACTCGATGCGGACACTTCAGATCTCAAGAATTTGTTCAGGACACCACCCAGGAGCGATGGAAAAACTTTCAATATATTCGTCCTCTTTCAGCTCATATGCAAGCTCGAGGCGAAGGAGATCAAGACTTGGGCAGAGCTGGCACTTGAGCTTGGAGTGGAGTTGCCGGCGCTCGACAGGGGCCAGAGTCCACAAAAGGTGCAGCAGTATGCTGTGCGGCTTAAAGTATGTCAAGGAGTTTCTTCAGCATGGCATAACTAATGTGGACATCAGCGATGGATGCATGCAATGCATGTGGATGCATTCTTCGAGTATCTTCGTAACAGAAGCCACGTGTACTGGGCGCAGATTCCCTCAGTGAACGATCCAATATCTGAATATGGCCGTGATGGTGTGCCTGCGGAAGACGACCTTGCACTACGTGCTCTATTACCCGAAACCAGACCCAAAAGAGGACGAAAAAGAGCAGAAGGTAAGGAACAAGGCCAAGACTTGGAATCGAACGGTACATCTAGGAAACGAAGACTTCACTCTCCGAAAATTACAGAAAGTAGAAAGCAGCCCTGGCCACCAGTGGAAGAAGAAATGGATGCAGCTGAATCGCGAGAGCTGCTGGAGGCTCGCCTTGAAGCATGGGCGGCGTCTGCAGAAAATATACCGTTTGATGCAACCATGGCGCACAGAGCATCTGTCTCCAATCGTCCGAACGAGCCAGGAGCGTATCCAGAATGCCGCGTCACGTATCCAGAGTATAAACACTCGGCTATGAGTTCCTCAACAGCAGATACTTTTCAATCGACCTACGCCGAGAAATCACACATAAATAACTCGGAATCAACAGCACGTTCTCGGCGGAAGAATGGCGCTGCCGTATCATCAGCGTGGCGGAGCAACAGTGGCATTGGAGAAGGGGGAAAATTGCGGGGTAGACCTCCAGGTAATAGAATGGCCACTGATGGGCCATATTCAACGTTGCCAGCCAATCCGAACGGCAGACCAGGGTGGTCTCTAAATGTCGACGACAAAATCTTAACAGCGATGAAGCTGAAACCAGAAGGTTGGAGCAGCGCGCTTGGGAACTGGAATGATAGCAATCTAGCAACAGGCGGTGGCATGCCAGTATCTGACAAGTTCAGGCTCCCACCACCCGACTCAGTTTCGGCCTCTGCGCGCCTTGCTTCAACACCACCCACACTGGCAAATAGCACAACCGGGGCCAGCGACCAGCCCGGCGCACTTCTTCATTCCACAAATCATCCGAACGGAATCCGGACTATGGTAGACAGTCTGCGACCGCCTTCTGTTTCCTCCCCTTACTACGCCGATGGTTCAGTTGCTAACGGATCTACAATTACCAACTCCTCCACCGCGCCATCTAACAAGGCTGCCGAGCCAAAAGACGATACGAATGTCGAAGCTATTGAGGCCATGTATCTGCAATGCATCCTTTGTGCTGACTGGGTTGACATTGATGGCAATCCGGCGGAGCGGTGCAACATCGACGAAGCCCTCCGCATCGTCCGACAATTGCTCGCTCATATGCGCGAGAATGCGGCAGATGATACCGCGTTCCTGGTCAATGTTGCAGCAATGGCCGGTGGACGCATCCTGAGCAAGTCGCTGAAACTCCGCAGGCTAGCGGAGGACGAGAGGAATACGTGGTACCGGAGCGTGTGGCACATGCAATATGGAGGTGTGACGGGGTACATCAATATGGAGGTTTGCGTGCCCAAACCGGACCACGAAATTGAGAAAGAGAGGGCAAACGATGGGATTGAAGACCCGGAGGAGCCCGACTTTGAGGAGATGGAAGGGGGTAGGAACAGAGTGAATTGGAAGAAGAAGTATTTGGATCTGCACCAGATTACTATTGACAGGGACATGAAGCTCAGGGAGTTGAAGAAGACTGTGTTGAATGGGCTGCTTTTAGCGAAGGATAGTACTTGATGTCTGGAAGGTCATGGACTGCGTATATATGACATACTTCATACAAGATAAAGCGGGCGCCCTGATTCTGGATATTGCGATAGACGCCAGATAACGTTCTGGAACAGAACAGGCCCATCTCACAATGCGCCATCACATGACTTGAAGCTTCAAGTCGACTCAGCGCATGTTCACCTAGAGTTTCACACTTGGCAAAAAGCTTTGAAACCATCTTCTGCCGATATTCGATTGACGCCAAGCAGCCAGTCTCCTTTTGTACATCATACAATACTGGATCATCTTCTGTGGCATCCAGGATGGAGAAGAGGGCTCCAATTCCTGCTGACCGAAGTGTCACCGGAATGACTGTCATCGACGTTGCCATCAGGGCATGGTAGGGCTGGAGAAGAATCTGCGGGGCATCCATTCTCACTGTCAGAGATCTTTGTTCTCGAGTTTGTCACGCGATGAATGCCGAGGTGTATCCATCCATCCAGCTTTGAGCGCTGAGAACCATAAACCTATGTAGATGTACATCGTTGGGTCAACAATTCGAAGCACTGACTTGAATTGGAGCAGACGTGGATAAATATGCCACAGGCCACGATAGGGAGAAGACGTTGGATTTGCCTCGTTCGAAGCGTGGCGCATTTGACGCACGACTGAGTGTTCCTCCGGTGCTGCTCCTCTACTGCTTGATAAGCATTGCCCAATCGTCTTGTGAGAACGTACACAAAGCACAAGTAGTTTACAAGATCTGCTTGTGAAGATATTTACTGTTCGCGTCTTGCTAAACAATGGCCTACACTCCTCCAAGAAGAGACAGATATGCAGGGCGATGACTTCGAAAGCTCGACCGTCTTGCTCGAATGGAACAAGCGGCGAGATGTCAGATTGAGATAGCTACAGGACGAGATCTGCGAGGACCAATATGGCGATTTGATGTGACAGATCGGATATCTATGAAGCTGCTCTCACGACTTCAATTGCAGGGGCAAAACGGAGAAGGATGATGGGGTATGGGGAAGATATAATAAGATCGGAGCCGCACCACTAAAACCAGCCACTAGCTACCAAAACGCAGGGTTCTCGTTCGGAGGAGGAACGTCAACTCATCGTCGATGTATATTTTGCTGCTTTTTTATCACACAATCCATGGATCTTCAATATGCTCGTGGATGTCAACATGGGGAAACATGTGGATCCAGCCCCCACGGCAATTCTTGCAACCGTAAGAGACAGTCTCAGGCCAAAAGGATTCTTGAAGGATTACTTCGTCTCCTTCTCCATTCTTTGGATGCCAGGGACGGCGCAGAAATGGGCATGTTATGCCAACGGTAAGCCTTACTGATGAGGCTACGTTGCTAAATTACTTTAGAGACCGGAAACGATTTTGCCTCCTTCCGCAACTTTGAGATACCCGATCATCGACAGTAATGATTCTTCTTAAGAACTGTCTCGCTGCACAAAGTATATATTGTTGTTTATTGTTTCAATCCAAGAAGAAGATGCACTGTGTGTACTTCTGGGGATATATATGTTACAATACAGGATGTGAAGCGAATGTAGGTGAATAATTCTCTTTGAAGAGTAACTTATTATCCTATAATATTCCCCTTTCATCGCTCCTTCCGCCGTTTTCTCTTTAATCTTCACCTCTTTATTCACATTCCCATCCACGTATTAAACTTGATTATTTGTTAAGCTTAAATACAAATCAGATGTGAGGCCAATTTTTGACTTTCGTGTCGCCAACCCCTATTTCAGAATAAACTTTCCTCAGGAACGTTCCGGCGCGTCTCGCACGTTTCGCAGGCCCTGACGGTGAATCTTTCTCATATTTTCAAGCAGGCCAGAGATGAATATCGGCAGTCCATGTACAAAATAAATAACCACAACCATGTAAGTCCGCAACCACATTTCCTTCCTATTTTCTTCTTCTCAATCCACAACCCATCCTATCTCAACACCATCACCATCAACACCATCTCTCCTCGCAATGTCCGTTTCCACCACACCACCCCCCACAAATCCCACCATGCCATCTATCCCAATTGCCCCCGCCAACCAACAAGCCTGGTACGCCATCCCGACCTCCTGGCTCTCCTCCGGCCCCGGCACCCGTCCGAGCCTCGAGCACCGCATTCAACACGACCTCTTCCTTTCCTACTTCAAAGACGGCCCAATCATCAACGGCACACGCTCCCCCTACTCACGCCTCGATGCTGCATCCTATCTCGCCACCTGGGCGCACTACAACTGCAGCTCCAACGACGCAGGCCTGCTGCAGCCAATCCGTCTCCCTGCTGGGACCATCATCGTGCCGGAGCTCCTGGCCATCGGCGCCTTGGGCCAAAAGGAGGGCGTGCAGAAGATTAGGGGACTTTGTGGGGGAGGGATCGGAGATGAAGTTGTTGAAAAGATCTGGATGCATTTGGAGGTTGTGAGGGAGGTGGCGTTTTGGTTGGCGGCGATTAAGGAGCAGTTTCCTGTTATTGAGGAGGAGGAAGAGGAGGAGGGACCGGTTCAGAGGTATCCGCCGAAGGTGAGTTGCCGTATCTGAAATTTGGATAGTAAGGGAGAGGATTGAGGCTGATCAGAGTGTAGCCGAAGAAATATGGCGCTCCTCCAGGAGGAAAACTGACGTTCCCTAAGAGCGGACACGGCACGCTAGCAAAGTATAGGAGCTGGTATGGCGAGACACCGACAGAAGCCGAGGCCAGTAACGAGGGCAGCGAGCGTAGAGGTGCAGATGGCAAGTTTGCAGTTTGTGATTTTGAAGTCTCGTGGGAGAGGAGGATGGTCTATGAGATTATGACGGAGGGTCTGACAGAGGAGGATATTGAGTACATGTGAGGGGTCTTAGAGGCTGTGACTGCAGATATTTTGCCGGATCGATCATGGCTTGGAGCTTGGCTTGGGGCTTTCATCATACGTGGTTGAGAAATATGTCGTGAGCAATCCCGCTCCCACTTTCATTTGAGTATGAAAGGAGATGGTATTGACGATCAAATGGTCATCAATTAGCTTCATCGCTTGCTGCAGAATGTCCAACCTCAGATATTTCAGACGTTGCTTGCTATATGTATACTAGATTTACATAAAATGCTGCACTGCAGGCACTGTAAAGAGTTTATGAACAAGGATTGCATGGTAGAAGCTTCAAGTTAGAGAGATGTTCTAGAAAATCCACCACTTCAGCATTATGAAGTAAAATTGTGAATTGACTTTTAAATGAACTTGTGTAGAATAGGATTAATATATTAATCAAGCCCATTATGCCGTGTATATAGATACATATATATGTATACAGCATCCGTACATCCCTTCTCACCCACTCTCATCCACAACAACAGATACCACTGCCTCAAAATGGCGATCACTACTCGCCGCAAACAACGCTCAACATGCCTGTTCAGTCCCAAATCATCTATTCCTGATTCCTTCCTCTCAGCAGGAAGCCATGATCACGGCGACCGCCCTCGCTCCCTGCATCTTGCCCAGCTCAGCCTTTGCAAAGATATCTGTTCACATTTATCACGCCGTCCCCGTGACCACAGCCAGATCGACAGAGGCGCCTCGGCGGCCGAGTATATCGTCGAGTGGAGCCTGCGAACCTGTCATCGCCGTCAGCGCATCTGGAAGGTCGATAAATCATGCAACATGCCCCTTGGCGAGCTCATAATTTCCTCACGCGAGGCCGGCTCAGATTACCTCCAGTTGCGAGGCATCTGTCCCGGGGCTCAGGATGCAGTACTTGAAAGGTTTTGGAAGCACTTGGAGTGTGTTTTCGAAATTATGATGTATGACAGAGTAGTAGCCGAGGAAGCCAAGCACAGGGTCTCCAGACAATACTCAGCAGGGGATACGGAATGCTTGGTAAGTTAAAATATGCTTGTTGAAAGGAAAGGGAAAAAACTAATATGAGAATAGCACGGCAAGCGCAGACGGAATGATAATGGCTCCAAAAAGCCATGCTATCCACAAATCCGCACTGCCAATTTACAGCCACGGTATAAGAGTTGGTACCATTGCGAGGAAGAAGTTGAGCAGAGAAGCAAGAAACTTACGAAGCGGGAGGCACTCAGACCCGCACCAGTTATAACAAAAGCTGGAGAAATCGACCAAAGCAACACGCTCAACGAATCTCCCTCCGCTTCAACGGATAGGATCATGACAGCCAAATCTTGGGCGTGGACGACTGAGGAATGTTACAGAGGTTCAACTCGCGCCACTATTGCTCTGCTGGATAGAATCGCGGCGGAGGAGCCAAGTGCGGCTTTGATTCGTCCAGGAAAGGTTTTGAAAGAGACGATGAAGCCAGAATTGGCTGCCATTATATCCCAACAGATAATCGACATGCTGGAGAGTAGGATGGATGGGTGCTGAGGAAGGAGCGAGGAGGAAAAAGCTCAAGACATGGATCTCTGTGTAGCCGGTCTCTACAGCATCCGGAATATGGGAGGCTTTCACGATTACACGATTTTAAAGGAAAGGAAGGAATGAAATTTGATGGCATATAATAATATCTCGAACCCTAATTCTCATTTCACGAAAACTGAAAACATTGTAATCTTGCATGAGTTTGGCATTCATTGTAAAGAACACCATCTGTTCACCATTCCGACACCGAAACTATCACTATATTGAAATTCCGCCTAAACAAACTCCCAGTCGCCTTCCTTCACCTGAAGCGGAGCAACACCCAAGTCTTCCCAACCCTGCAAACTTTCGGCCTCTTTCACCGCCTCATTGCTGTTCAGAGGCTCGGGTGTCGAAGATGCCGAGGGCACAGGAGCAACCGGGAACAGGTACTCGTCGCAGAGATCGATCGAGCACAAACCAAAATCGTCGACCTTGGGCGCCTTCTCCCCTCTAGAGTCGTTAAAAGGTCTGAAGGTGGTGTGTTCGAACTTTTGAAGAGAAGTGCAAAACTTTATGAAAGCTTTGAGGCTGCTTTTGGTGCTGTCCAGCTTAATTGTCAGCCGCTGCTCTGGCTCGTTGTTGTTGTCCTCGATGTCATCATCTAGCATTGGACTGGAGGGTTCGTATTTGGTGGCTATTTTTGAATGCGAAGGCATGTACCACGAGCGAAATAGGGGGTCCATGACATAGAAGCCTGAAGGGAACCTTGGTTTTGTAAATGGTGTCCCATTCGCGTCGAGAAATCTCTCTTCGAGCTATATATCGAATTAATACACGGACTCTTGCCTACCAAGATATAGCCATACTCACCGAAGCCTCAGCGTCCTCCTCCTTCACTACCATCCCCGCAATCTGGATCCAAGTTCGATACATACTCACCTCACTCACAACTTTCAAATGCAGGTCCAGCTTATCCAGCAGCTCCTCCGCCTTCGGACACACTCCGCTCAGGTGCTGCCTATCCGCGAATTCAAACAGGTCGAATACGCTCCCCTTGTAATACCGTAGCACAGGCCACAGTCGGAGCCTCTCATTGTCCGTGCACGCCATAAATGCCCAGCTTGTTATGTAGGATGAGGCAGACTGCAACTTGATGTCTAGATGTGGGTGTCGATCGATGATAGAGCAGTAGAGGTCGTATTGGGCATTGTGGACGTCGCTGGGACAGTCACCATGGTCGATTAGACCTTTCAGCCACGGGTCTGGAATGGCATAGCCGGCGTTGTAGGAGTTGTCCATCTTGGGTGATCCAGCAGAACTGAAGAACTGCAGGAGGTACAAATGGGAAAAGGGAGAGGTGGGCAGATGGGAACGACATAAGTAAATGCTTGACGGATATCAACAGCTTTCGGACTGCTGGTATGATGATAAAGGAGAGGGACTTAGACCTGCCCAGAATGGGTACTTTGGATTTGGTTACTGAAAGGTTGTTTCCTGTACCTGGAGTCACTTCTAAGTTCTCGACCAGATGATGGCGGTTAAGCCACATCTAAGATCGTGGGGGGGAAGTCGCTAAAACGATTCAGCCTCATCTTACCACTTTAGGCAATCAGCTACCCAGCCACAGCAACCTCCAGATCTGACCTCATCTCGTCCATTAAATCGTAACGGCAAGCATTTGCGCACCGCAGCACACGCAGCAACCAAAACATGCAATTACTACACCTCCTCCCGGCTGCTCTGCTTCCAGCGCTCGCCCTCTGCGCCCGTGTCCGCGTCTCCATCATCCACTCCCCATCTCTCCCCAACCCAGCAACCCTCTCGCCCTCCACATCCGCCTCCCTGACTGCCCTGGGCCACTCGTACGTCGCGCCACTCAGCATCGACAGCTCGTTCGATTTCAGGAATGTTTCGGCGGGGTCGTACCTCCTCGATGTCGTGAGCTCGACGCATGTGTTCGCGCCGTTGAGAGTGGATGTCGGCGATGCGGCGGGGGCGGAGAGTGTGGAGGCGTGGGGGACGTGGAGGGGGAATGAGTGGGATAATAAGGGGGAGCTTATCGAGGCGCAGGAGTGGACTAGTGGTGGGAAGAGTTTTGGGTTGAGGGCGTTGGGGACGAAGGAGTATTTGGTTGAGAGGGCCGGCTGTGAGTACCTCGCAATCATACACAGATCGATCTTTCGAACAGTGCTAATTGTGGTGCAAAGTCTCTCCGCTGTCGATTCTGAAGAATCCGATGATTCTCATGGCGGGTGTGGCGATGTTGATGATGTTTGGGATGCCGAAGTTGATGGAGAATAGTAAGCTGATGTCCGCGGACACGCCAACGCATCGGCAATGCTAACAGGCAAATAGTGGACCCAGAAACCCGCGCAGAGTTCGAGGAGCGACAGAAACAGTCGCCAATCTCGGGGATGCTCAACGGGAAAGATGGACAAGGCGGAGCAGGCAATTTCGATGCGGCAGCATGGCTCGCTGGAGCGCCGGCGAAGAAGGAAGCGCCCCAGGAGAAGGAGAAGGGCATTACAAGATGATATCATTATAATGCACGAAACAAATGAAGAGACGTGCGTAAGAGCAAGGGGTTGGATAGTGTAATATACTCGCCCATTTGTCGGGTTATATACACATAGGTCTCGCTATCTGTTGAGATACCTTTGCTTCACTTTCCTTGGTCTTGCTTGGGACTGATTATGTCCAGAATCTGCAGTCATGCTGCCTATCAGACTGTAAGTCGAAGGATCTGTTTTCTTTCGTTGACATTTCTTTTCAAATCCTATGCCACAATGGTGCAAAGTGCGCGCGCGTGTGGACTCATGATCTTCCAGTGATAGCGCAACCATTTGGATGACGAAGTTGACAGAACGCAACTTCCAGTCTGCTACACTTGCCCCGAAACAATATTGCTATGAAACTACACTATCGCGGAGTCCCCCATCATCATTCTCCTATTGCTATGCAATGTCTCATGCCCCCTACGCACTATCCTGCGGACCTGGAAGACATCCACAGAAGCAAAGCTGTGTCGTTTCGAACCTCGAAGATCGCGAGAAATATATCCGAAATGAGGACCACCAGCTCTCAACTGATGTAAGGAGACTGTCGTACCTCCTTGATGACTGATGCGGCCGTGCTCTCCACTACTCGATCCCCTTCCAAAGCAGATCACATCAATATTACCTACCCGCCTTCAACATCCAACTCTTATGGCGGAAAAGATGTGGCGATTGGAGCATCCTCTTGATCCTTCCAAGAGGAAGAAGTCTATATAACTTTACTGCATCGCTGCGATTACACGCATCCTGCCAGGCTCGCTTTTCGGAGATAACGACACAAGATGGCCTGGTACGGGGGGGAGACGCACAGCGTGACCTGCAGTCAGCCAATCTCAAAGGGAAATGCGGATGGTACGAGTATCGGCGCGGCCACAGAGATCAACAACCTTGCTGGATGATGAATGCGCTGTGAGGCAATCTTCATAGCCCTGAGTGGAAAACTTGTGGCGAAGATGGAAGTACTGTAGTCTCTTGACTACCTACTCGAGCGAAACGAGGCGATCAACTGCAATTTGAGGGCAAACTCGTCTGTAATAGTGTCGTAGTCTATGCTCGGCGCTTGGAGCGCGACCTCAGACCTGCTGCGGGGCACGAGGGTGCGTGGGAGAGTAGGCCGCGGGGGAGGGGGGACGGGGGGAAGGGTCCAGGGAATATTTCAGTGAGCAAAAGGAAGGAATATGATCTAAAGCTTGACAGCTGACAGCTGTGGGGCGCTGGTTGGCCGCTAATGTACCTCTGTACATACCTCTGTACGGGTATAGTACAGTAGCTACGGCGTATTTGACCGCAGTTGCTCGAAGCACGTTCATATTCGGCACCTTCTTGGGCCAGACGGTGCTTTCTTTTTTAGATGGGTAATAATAATGCATGGCCACAGCTGAGGTGACAGCTGCCCTCCGCCGCTCCGACCTGCAGTAGTATCAAATATCCACTGAGGCGTGCCCTTGCTGTTTCGTGGCTGTGCCAATGGACGGGCGTTTTGAGGCACGGGATGAGTGAGGAGTGGCTTGACAAAATCTTCAGGGGAAAGTTTCCTGTGTTTCCTGTGTTTGTGTCTTGACGTTTAAGCTTTACGGTTTGTGACGCGAAATTTCACGTGATTCTCGGAAATACTAACTTCCGATTATCATTTACAGTTCCTCCAGCTCCTCGAGTTCCTCGAACCATCACCTTCATCTTCATCTTCATCTTCATCTACTCTACAATCCATCTCCCTTGCGTCCTAGCCAGCGTCGACTATACAGCAAGACCTTACAGCAATCTACTTGGCGAGGATGATAATGTTGGATCATCGACCAAATCAATGCCAAATCAATGCCAAATCAATGCCAAATCAAGAGTGTAGTACGGCTCTTTATTCATTTCACAGCTCTTCGTCGCCTCTTTCTTGCATAGAAATGCCTCGTGCCTCATATCTCATATCTCATGCCTCATGCCTCTCTCTGCGCTCTCTCTGGCACTGCATGCCGAGAACTCTAACGCACTTGCTAACCCCGCCAGGTCCGAGACCACGTTCGTAAACCGCAGGTTCTCTGTTGCTGCGTAGAGCAGACGCTTTACTACCTACTCAATATTTCTTAGCATGTCCTTTAGTCCTTACGGAACTCCGTGTCTTCGCAATTTCCCCTCAATACTTAGCTCGGGATAGAGCTTACTCGTACGATGCTTGCAAGGTAGGTACACGCGCGAGTGTGCATACAAGCATACAATTACAATGTACAGCCTACATATGAGTATGCAAGGTACGAATCCCTGTGTCCGTGCCATGGATCGAATCCTTTGTATTCATGCGATGGATCGATGAATCGATGATACCACTTTTTCTTTCTCCAGACCTTTTCCGCATATATTTCTATATTTACTTGATTACATATGAACAAGCCTCTCGTATTCTATGATGCCAAGAGTGTCCTCCCTCCTCAAGCATTTGGAAGAGGAAGGAGATAACTTCTTCTGTGAGGTGGGGGCAAAAGCTCGAATATGAAAATGTCATTCTTTATAATGAGGAACCTGCAGCTCTGTCAAGTCGTTTGCTACCAGACAAGAGCAGCACTTCAACGTTGTGCCTCCGAGCCATATTCGAAATGGCTTTCCGCACGAGTTGGGCCGTCTTCTCGGCTTTGACGGTACTGCTGCCGTCTTGTGGTAAGTTTAGATGAAGTCAAAGAAGTAAGATGAAACCAAGAAAGACTTTCATGCTAACTATCTCAAAGCACAAGCCTCCCACAAGCTTCGCGTACTTCCACTCGGCGACTCAATCACTTGGGGGTACCAGAGTTCCGACGGAAATGGATATCGACAGTTCCTGGAGACGTCTCTGAAGAGCGCTGCCTACACTTCCTATTATATCGGATCACAAGCTTCGGGCAACATGGCTAACAACCTGAACGAAGGGCACTCGGGTGCAGTTATTGGCCAGATTGCTGATTACACCCTGCCGACTTTGAAGCAGAGACCTAACGTCGTCCTCGTGATGGCTGGCACGAACGACATGAACAAGCCTCTGGAACCGGACACAGCACCGGCTCGTTTGGGCAACCTTATCGACGAAATCATCGCAGCGTGTCCTGATGCCACGATACTTGTGTCAACGCTACCTCCTACAACAAATTTGGAATCTCAAACCCGCGTATCGACCTTCAATGGCCAGGTTCCTTCCATCGTTGCGCTCAGAGCTGCCGACGCGAGCCACAAAGTCATGGTTTGCGACGCCGGCAACGCACTCTCAGTCTCGGATCTGGCTGATGGCTTACATCCCAATGATAATGGATATGCAAAGATTGCAAATGCCTGGTTTGCCTGTATCGAAACGGCGCAATCGAAAGGCTGGATCACGGATCCTCTCACGACTGGGCTTTTAGGCGAACAATATTGCACAAACGATCCTACCTGGGTTCCGGCAGGTCAGATTGCTTCGGGCCCCGGATTTGGCAGCGATGGTGGTACATTCAAGGGTAACTGGGTTTCGCTAGGAGAAGTTGCATCAGGGGCTGGCAAGGAGGGAAAGGGCGTGCATGTGGGGGATATGAACGGCGACGGCCGTGACGATTGGCTTTACGTTGACAGCAAAGGTGCTATCACCGCGTATTACAATATCCCAGGCAGCGCTAATGGCGGCATTTCATGGGAGGGACACGGACAGATTGCATCCGGAATAGGCAAGAATGGGACGGGCGTTGTTTTCGCCGACGTCAACGGTGATGGAAGAGATGATTATCTGTGGATTCATCCCGACACCGGTGCTGTGACAGCGTACTATAACCTTCCTGGAACAGGCCAAGGAGGCATTACTTGGGTGGACCACGGAGAAATTGCCTCTGGAATTGGATTGGGTTCGGGAGTCCGATTCGGAGACATCAATGGCGATGGACGCTCCGACTATCTCTTCGTAGATGGAGCGGGTGCTGTAAGCTTATGGTTGAATGTCGCTTCATCATCCACAGGAAGTGGCCTCACTTGGGTCTCAATCGGTCGAATCTTTGACGGCTTTGGCAAGGACGGCACAGGCGTGTACTTCGCAGATATTGATGGCGACGGTCGCGACGACTACTGTTGGCTTGACACAAATGGTGCTCTTACTGTTTATCTCAACACTCGAAACGCTGCAGATCCGAACAAGCCAATTTTCGTAGCACAAGGGCAACTTGCAAGCGGTGTTGGAACTTCTCGTGATATGATTCGTTTTGCGGATATGAACGGCGACGGAAAGGCAGACTATCTCGCCGTGACACTCAGCAGCGGAGCTGTATCAGTTTGGGAAAATCACGGGGTTCTTAGCAAGATCGGCACTGTTGGCGATGGAGTGATTCTGGCAGATCTGAATGGCGATGGCCGTGCAGAGTATATCTGGCTCGACACCGACGGCGCGGCTTTGGCGTACCTCAATCTGGGTGGTAGTGGAGCAAGTGTGAGCTGGATGCCGCAAGGCACTATTGCAAGCGGAGTTGGAGCAAAACGCGACCAGATTAGATTTGCTGATCTGAATGGCGATGGGCGGGCCGAGTATCTTTGGGTGCACGATGATGGATCGGTGGATGCTTGGTATAATATGGGTGGTCCGGACAATGGCCCCAACGCAGCCAAGATTGGCTGGATGCCGAACGGTCAAATTGCTACAGGATTTGGAAAAGATGGTGCTGGAGTGCGCTTTGCGGATTTGAACGGCGATGGCCGAGCGGAGTATCTGTGGATCGATACGAACGGTGCCATTACAGCATATCTCAATCTCGGCGGAGCGGCGGGCACTGCGAACGTTGGCTGGATGCCTCAGGGGGTTATTGCCACGGGTGTCGGTATGCCAAGAGAGAACATCATCCTGGCAGATATCAATGGCGACGGCAGGGCTGATTATCTGGCTGTCTCTCACAATGGAGGTTCGGTACAGGCCTGGATCAACGGCGGCGGACCGGATAATGGACCAAATGCTGCAAAGGTTGTTTGGTATCCTCACGGTACGATTGCCACAGGCGTTGGTTCCGACGGCACAGGAATCCGGTTTGCCGATCTCAACGGAGACAGACGGGCTGAATACCTTGACCTGACGGCTATCTCGGGCGCCATTAGCGCGTGGCTCAACGACTGTACAGCGACCGATGTTACAAATCCAAACCCAAGCCCTACGTCTGGGCCCGTCGCTACAGCTTTACCAGATTTGGACATCCCACCCGTTTGTACGCCAGGTGTGGAGTTCCAGTGTATTCAATGCAGCACTGTATCAGATGAAACTAAGGCTGTCACGGAGAGATGGACAGCTGCTCATGGACTTGATGCTTGGACTTGGGTATCACGTTGGTGGATAGTGCTCTACAATGATGGCAAAAATGATCTTGGAGCGCTCTTAGGTCCTGAAATTCAAACGTTCTCGCAGGCAGTGGCATGGCGCTTTGGTTATTACCCTGCTGTCGATTTTGTGTGTAACCAACAGAATGGGGGGCCGTGTATGAGCAGCGTTACGTGCCGCGATACGCATTCTCCTGCCGGATCATTTATCTTAGATTCCTTCTCGCATGTCAACATGGTAAGTAGAACAAGGGCTGAATTATTTAATGATTAGTGCTGATATGGTTTCTAGTTTTATAACAACATCGGCACGGCAATTTCTGATGCGAGAGATGAAATTGGACTCTTAGCTCAGAAATTTCGCGAGGTCTTCTATCCGCCTATTGACAAGGATAAGGCTCTCAGTATTACCCTCGATATTTTTGGACTCATCTTCGCCGCCGCTTCTGGTGGGATGTGGAACTCCGTGATTAAAGGTTTGGCGCAGCAAGGATTCTGGAAGGACGTGTCGAATTCTGCAGTCTCCTACGGCATTACCATTGCAAAGGATGCGACAAGTGCTGAAAATCCTCTTAAAACATTAGGAGACGTGCAGGCTTTGACCAAGCTCATTGCTGATACACTCGCGGAGACGTTTCATAAATAGTAAGTTACCGTTCTTGCTTTTTTAGTTAGACCAGGCGCTGACATCTTCGAAAGTGTGTCGCATCTCTTTGATGGCACCGAGGACGGCGTGAATCAGTTAACAGAGCAGATTTCCAGCGGCAAATGGGTGTCTCCGGCGCTTATCAACCAAACGCCATATGATATGAATAAGATTCTCCAGCAAGTTATATACGGGCAGCTGATCCCGAAAGCCTGGCCTCTGAATCCCGACGTTTGGCCGGTCATCATGTATGCCATACTCCTGCGATTCCCCTATTTGCCGCTAACTACCTGACAGCATGCAGGACAAGCGTGAGAGCACTGACAATCCAGTGAAATCTGTGGAGCCTGCTGCCGATCAATGGAAGATTAGCGATTTAGTAAGCTGACTTCCGATTGTTGATTTTGAAATGCTGACAACTGTGAAGGATGCCGAAGGCAGCCGTGTCTGGTATGGAGATAAGACGTTCTGGCTTCTTGATGCCCACGACTGCGATAAATACGTGAAGATGGACTTCCAAAGCTCGTGGAAGACCTGTGATGCAAAGGCTTTGCGACCGCTGCCTGGAATGTCATCGCTGAATGGTTTAGCTTGGGGAGGTATTACGAAAGAGGATATGATTATCAGGTTAGTGACTTTATATCCTCTCCAGTCAAAGGTGAAGTACATGAAACTGACATCCACGCCTCCAGCTCCTTCCAAGGCTACCAGCTCAACGGCAACAAGAACGGCTACGAGATGCCGGCGGATATGCTGGCGATCGACGGGCTGGGCAATAAGGGAAACCTGCCGTTCCAGAACGGGGTCCAGACGCCTGGATACTTTCACATCCCCATATGCGATGCGCAGACATTCTGGTCGGCCTGGATGACGACGAGTTCTAATCCAGGATTTCTGAGAAAGAGGGGGGATAGGTGTGCGAATTATCCTTGTTGTTAAGAAAGAAGGTGCTGTGCAGATAAGTGTTGAATGAGTGAATTGAATTTATCTATGCTCGCCTTTCTTCCCCTATATTGTTTAAAGTGAATACCTAGGTATTCTTATTTTGCTCGCTTACCCCGTATATATAGCCTTACTTTTTCACCTAGATAGACATTTTCTTCAATCAATCATTTCACAATAATAGCCACCCTATCCAGTGCGACATACATATATATAACCTTCAAACTCCACACTTGACCCTTTTCCTCTTTAATCAAAACTATGCATACAGTAGCCACCCTGTGCAGTTGCCGGAGGAACATAAGAAGGCAACGAGCTAATCGGTTGACAAATGACAAAGGACGACAGAAATTTAACAGCTCCGAGTTCCATGAAACCAAAACAAGTCATCTTTATTATTTCTTGTGAAAGTGTCACATCACCTTCTCTAGTCTTTATCTTACTTGAATCCCTTCGTCCTCTTGTATTCCCACACACTCCCCGCCGAGCCATTAGCCAAAACAGGTGCGTACCCCAGCACCCTCTCCACAAACACCAACACCAACATCGCACTTACTTCTCTTCCGCGAGTCGCTTCCAGCATCAGGGTATCGTTTAGCAAGCCCAACCCGAAGGCCGACTGCTGCAGTCTGATCACCACCATCGGGGGCTAATTTCCAACATCATCCATCAGCAAGTCTTCACTTCGCAGGGAATAAACGACGGGAAGGGTGGCAGCTCACCCGGTCGACGATTCCCACATCGCCTCGACACCAACGCTTCAAGTACGCTTCCAGACACGCAAGGCTGGGCGTGTGGCTTCCCTGGATCATGACTCTCGCTCTGCCCTCTTGCCTGACGACGATCCAGTAGGGTGGTTTCTTCAGCAACTCCTCGGGCCTGGGGATCATTGCGAGCTCTGGGAGTGCATCCTCGCCGACGTCTGTGGCAGTTCTGGGCGGTGCGACGGTGTGGGCTTCGGGTAGGGAGAGTTCTGCCCATGCCTCTGGATCCTCTGGATCCTCTGGTGCTGTGGCAGTGGTGGTTGGGGCCTGCGGAGATGCCGTGAAGAGAGAGAGGAAGTCGGATGAGAAGCCTGCCAGAACTGTGCTGGCGGGGACGGGGTCTGCATTTGGCAGACTAATCACGAAGATCAGTTTATCTTCTTGCCAGGCTGTCACGGGTCTGGAACCTGTCATCGCTATCTATTTGGCCTTAGCAGGTATACTCCAACTGCCTGGTCTTTACTCCTCTACTCATCAAGCAAGGGAAGTAAGGAAAACAAGAAATTTCTCACCTCAAGCACGATCTCCACCCTCCCTCTCTGCATCAAGTCGTCCAGCAATTTCTCCACATCCTCCTCGTTCTCCTCACCCTCCAGCCACGCCGTAAAAGCATCACACCACGTGACCAGCACATTGGCAATGCTGGGGATGAACGTTGCCTGGTCCGGATAGCGAGGCTGCAGTGTCTTCCACAGCATCGCCCATTCTGGGTCGAGGTCTACAGGGTATCCGAGTGTGGTTGTCAGGGCGCTGGTTCGGACGGACACCGCGGAGGTGGGGGAGGTGATGTGATCGCGGATGTGCGTGCGGAGGCGGGTTGGTCTGTGTTTGGGGTGGTGAGTGAGGCGGAGAGTGGAGTGTTTACCGCGCGGGGGGGGGCTCTTACACTTACAGGGTGGTGGTGGCCATTCTGACAGCTTTTTGGCGTGTGCGGATGTGGATACCGTTCGTTGCAACTTGCAAGACACTCTGTGCTGTGAGAGAAAAGCCGGCTGGTAGGTGGAAGAGGAGAAGAGGAAGAGCGCTGAGATGTTGTGATTAATATTGAGGTGAAGGCTTGCGGGGTTTACCATGTACTTTGATACTAAGTGGCTCAGCCTCATGTCTCATCATTTCGAGGGTCCATGCCGGTGCCTGAGTGAGGACCCGTTTTCAAGTTCAGCTCCTGCAGCCAAGGTGTGGTTCAGGAACGCCATCGGGCAAGTGCCGTTACCACGGTAGACACGGGGTTAACTGAGAGACAACTTTCATAGTGGCCACTGTACAAGAGGAGAGACGCAAAAATTTAGGTGATTGTATTTCCGCATTTCTTCTGGCTGGAGAGTATTTTCATTTACATGCCATCACTACCAATTGCCCTTTTTCTCCATTGGCCGATTGGCTTCAAACCCACACCAAATCATCGTTTTCCAAGCTAGAAAGCTGTGCGGTGCGGCTGAGTGGTAACTTACAAGATATCCACCACTTTGGATGCAGCATAATGGATATTTGTCCCCCAATATGCAGGCGTGGTCTACTCTCCATCAGTGTAATTCCCCCACGACATGGAGGAGGGCAACTCACCTGAATAACCAAAGCCCCATCGTCCAACACAATCTCATTATACCCTGTCTGGCTGGTAGCCAAAGCCTCCACAATCCTCAACTTCACCACCCCCTTCGGTGCCCCCTCTGCCAATCCCTCCCTCAACATCTCATCCTCGCCGAACTTCTCAGAAGCCAACACATCCAAGAAACTCTCAAAATAGGCCTTCGCGAAGCCGCCCAGGTTCGTCTCCCAATCCTCTCGTACATCCTTCCCTTTCTTTAACTGCGCAGCGAGCTCCTCGAATCCGGGCTCGAAGTCGAAGTCGGGATTCTGCAGCGCGGTGCGCGCTTTCCCGAGGAGGGCGGGGATCTCGGCGGCGTACTCGGTCTTGATGGAGTGGCGGGCGGCGAAGCTGAGGGGGGATGCGCCGTCGGGCTGCGGGGCGGAGGAGAGCGCCTCGGCCAGGAGTTGGCCGACGTTGCCGATGTTGGTGGCCAGGTAGTTGGGGTGGAAGAGGAGACGCAGCTTCCCGTCCTCAACGTCCACGCCGTTGTAGGTGAACTTGGCCGAGGGGATGAGAGTCACGATGTGGGTTGGACAGACTGAGTTGAGCTCGGCCTTGCCCTCTTCTCCGTGCTTCTCGAGGAAGTATTTCAGGTTGTAGATGAAGCCATCGAAGTACCTTGAGTGAGGTGGTTTAACGTCTGATTTGAGGAGAGGACAGTGAGACAATGAGGCTTACGCAAAGATGCAATCGCCGAGAGACCTGTGGCCGTATGATCCTTCTTCTGCGTAGGGGAAGATGGCCAGTGGATTGACCTCGAAGGTCCAAGCGACTCCAAGATGGGTCAGAAGCTGAGCTTCAAGATCTGCCTTCTTGTTCTCCCAGCTATCACGCACTGTAAACGAAAGAGTATCAGCCATCTAAGCTCGGAGAAGCAGGACCCAGGAAAACGTGCCATTTTTGCGGACAGCGAGTGGGAGCTTCTCAGCGGGAGCTCTGTCGGCCGACATTGTTGATCTTTCTGGTTGGATTGGGTTGTCTGAATTGAGTAGCAAGGTCGAAGTATAAGAATGCAGATAGATCTTGCAAGAACGAAATCTCAAAGGGAAACATGAGGTTATATAGATATACCAGTCATTTCCGTGCTCTCGATAACTCAAACTCGTGGAGTCCTGATCACCTCCACCAAGCAAGCCTCGTCGCTCAGCCTTCCTCATCGCGTCTTGGCAGCAGAAGGTCGGCGTGATTCGACATTTCGAAACGACAGATCAGAGACAACAGGAAGGACTATGTAAAATGGATGTGGCTGCATGAATGAAGCCTTTCTCGCGGGTGATTAGGAGCTATCCTGGGGATTGAGATACCTTATGGGAATGCACGAGTCGAAACTGTGGCTGACCTGTTCTCATCTTAGAAACGTGGACCCAGCTCCATAAACATGCGAGCGTCCCATGGATTCAGGAGACAGAGAACAGAAGTGGATCACAACCCCGCATTTAACAAGCATTACAGCCTTGCCAGAAACCTATCCAATGATCTCGTAGAATAAAATCACCTCGTTAACTACCTTAGCAGCGCAGGCTGAGCTTATTTTTCAATAAAGAAGATGGATATATTATATCGACTAGGCATTCTTTTTAAATGGCTAGAGCTCCTCAGTAAGGAAATTGTGAGCTCTAAGTCTCTACCAGCATGTTAAGAGCATGTCGACACTCTTATTTTTAAATTCTTTTTAAATGACAGACGCATTTCCTATAAATGACTGGAACTACGCCACGCATTACGCCCGCGCTCCCATAAAAATAAAAATAAACCCCTAGAGCTCTGTCCCACCTTCGTAATAGTTTCATTTATAGCTGTAATCGCAACCGTTAAACATGTTTAAGCGGCCTTGCCTACCTACCCACTTTATATATGGGTGTATGCGCTCTACATATGCGTATGATGTATCTAAACCTTTTATAAATTGCACGAATATAATATAATCTTCTTTATAAAACGTTGATAATTCTAGAGAATATAATAAAAATAAAAAATAAAAAATTCATATAATATATTTAAAACCTATTTTCAACGTTGTTAATAATATGTAATAATATATACAGTATATATCTTTTATGCTGGAAATACAGTTCACTTTAGAACCTTTGCAATTGCATATCCCTCTTAAGCAAATATCAAGCTCGACATCTCACTCACAATTCACATTCATGACCGAACAGAAACAGCTGTGGAGATCAACGATGCCATTCTCAATGGCAATTACCTAAACGAAGATTCGGAACATGGTGTACATTACAGCCTAATTACGAGCAGAGCTGATCTTCTAGCAGGGTTTTATGCAAATCAAAGATAAGATCAAGGCTTCCTTTCCTCTATTGATGAAAAGCTCAGGAGAACCTCTCATGGCAGGAGGAATGCACTCGCAACCACGTGACTTACTCGTGCCTAGATCCTGTCCCTTAAACTGGCGGACGCACATTTTGGTATGGTTCTAGTTACGATAACCCTTCAAAAAATCGAGACAATATGCCAAATTTGATAAGAATAAAATAATGGAAAAATGGCAGCATGTTATTTGGAAGCTATAACACGACGCAGACACAGAGGGATGCCCGTCGCCTCCTGTGGACTGTGCGGAAGCAAATCGGGAGGGCGCGCAATCCCTCTCATCTCTCATATCTCACCTCTCACTATTGGAACCGTGATTCCTCCGATTATTATTGTACAAGGACGACAGCATATGACTTCGTGGTATAACGACAAGCTCTCAGGCGATGAGTTAGCGTTATTGTCGGAATCAGGAGATACGAATAATGAGCTTGCGATGCTGTATTTGGAGCACTTTATTAAGTGTACAAATGCTGGCTCTGATCAACCACAGAAGGTCCTTTTAATGGACAGTCATACCAGTCATCCAACGCCAGAATTCATCATTCGAGCAAAATCCACTCCCAAGACCTGCGCTCTTTCTTGTATGCTAGCAAGCAAGACATCCCCATCATCGTCGCTGCTAGGATTACGATCGCTGTTGCTTCAACCACTGCCGTCATCGCCGCTGGACGGCTTACCTTACCCCCTTGCCATATAAGAGCTTCAGCATCTGCGGATTTGCCGTGTTGGGATCGGGTCCGCGTCGCATCCCTGTGCATAGGGCTTGCCTCCGCAGGAGTCGACACCGTTGATCTCCTACACGAGGCAATTCGGGAAGAACATGAGAACAATACATAAAAACCTTCAAACCCGTAGATCGCCATAGATCGCCACGACATTCATATTTCAACAACCGGCATACCTATGTGAGCTCTTGAAAACCCATCTTTGAAGCGGCTAGGAGTTTGGCAATTCCTCGCGGTCCGACATTACGCCTGTGACCAGTCCAGCTTGCCAGCCCCAGTCTGCCCTGTTTTTGGTTAAGCATTCTTGATTCTCGCCAACATTATCCTGCCTCTCATGGATGCATGGGTCTTGCTGCCGGTAGCTGGATTTCTGACGGCGGATATCTGATCTGTCGATCGATCTTTCTTGCCAAGGGGGATCTTGTTGTCGACCAGCCATGTCCCGCCGTCGCCGTCGGGACGTAAGATAGAAACCTCTCTACGTCAGAGTCTAGACGGAGTTGGGTGAGTGGCGGGGATGGATTGATGGCTTCCCATGTTGGCTGAGTGCTGTGGATATGATGATTGTAGATGCTCGGGATGAGAGGGAGTTAGAGCGGTGATTCATACGGCTCTTGTGTGAGGACGCCGGAATGAGAATTCGGCAGCTTAAGGGAGGAATGCCTTGGCAACGTGCAACCGTGCTGGGTGGATAGGTGACGGATGCGGAAACAGAGGAGGGATAACGAAATGCTTGCAGGAAGTATACGTAGGAAGAAGGAAGAAAAAAGCTCTGCAACTATAGAAATGAGAATAGCTTCATAATGCATTACTGATAATATATATATACATAAATGTATACATTATCTATATATGTGTTCCACTGTTTCATCATGATGACGATGGCCCGTTCTTATCGTTTATCGTTTATCGTCTTATCGTTTATCGTTGGCACCATGTGCCAAAGTGCTAGCGTAACCTTGTTTGTCCACTCCGGGCCAGTCACAGCAACGCCTCGTACCTCCGTACCTCCGTACCACTGACTGACTGACTGACTGCCCATCATCAGCGACCGCCTTGTGTCGTGTGCATGCTGCTCTCTAGTACGACGCCGTCAAAGGCAACGACCTACACCTCCAACGCCCTGCGATAACGTCCATCTCCCTCATCCATCATAGCCAAGAGAAGAAGCAGCTGAGGGAACCATCTCTAGGTTCACTCCCGACTCGGCTGCCTTCTCTGAAACCCAAGTTCCCAGTGCCTCAAGCAGCTACCTTTGTCATCCACGACTCATATCAAGCAGCTGCCCACCATTACACCTTTGCACCGACACCAACACCCATACCGACGACAGTGGCCTTGATAACCAACTCCCAGGCAGCGAGTGGCTGGCCTGAAGCGACAACTCCGTCGGCAGAGACTCTCCAGGCCTAACGAGCTTCACGATGTTCTCAGAATGTGAGTTCCGCCAGCCCGTCCTCTTCCCCACCCTCCAGCCAGCATCGTGCGATCCTAACTCCTCCACCAGATGCCTCCCGCTTCCTTGCTCAGTCACAATCCCGCCTCTCGACCTTCGTCCAGCCCGCCGACCCCGACCCATCGTCGCGAGCCGGCAGCGATCAACGCCGCCGGGGCTCGCGGCCATTAGGCGGCCGCGGACGCGCATATGCACAGCGTCAGACCTTCGGGAATCCATACCAGAGCACGACGAGTCACCTCTCGGGGTTTCCGTTCGCGCCACGACTGAGTGCGGCGCCGGATGCGCCGCTGTTCCACAGTGCGTTGGATGAGTTTCGGGAGGAGGATGATGAGGAGGAGAGGGATAGGGACTTGGCGGATTTCTATGCGCTGCAGAGGAGTAGGAGGGTGTTTGGCGCGAGTCGGCTGGAGGAGAGTGAGGAGACGGAGAGGGATGGGGAGAGCACGGTCGAGAATAGTCGGGAGGAGGACCAGAGGTTGCGGAATGCCTGGAGGGGAAGAGGGATCAAGAGTAGCTGGCATGGCGGCAGACAGAGCACGAGAGAGCAGCGAGGCCGTGGCCCGGAAAAGGTCATGGAGGAGCCGGAGGATATACGTTATGAAGACAGCCAGGGCCGGACGAACAGCGATGCCAGTAGTAAGGGGAAGATGGTGGATATTGGACTCGAATCGGCCATTGATGATAGTGATCCACCGGATGATCTGACATACGAGGTGCCTGACGATAATCCTCCGGCTTTTCAGCAGTTTCGGTCTCCGCCTAAAACCGGCCCGATCAGATTGGCGGATGATTCGAGGTTTCTGACGAAGGAGAGAGATTTAGAGGCTGGATTGGACATCTCAAGGCCAGCGAGTGTCGTGTCAACAGTTCCGGCGACGGTTGGACCAACTGTGGTCGGCGAGACGCCGAGACACGATGTCTTCTGGGGATCTATGTATCTCATTGGACTAGCGGCACTCTTTGCGACATTCTTCCTTGTGTTCCTGCATACATCAACTCCAAGTTCGAAAGTGCCACTAGGAGACACCATCTATACCACATTGCACTCATCCTTCCACCTCCTGGCCGTCGACACCGTCGTCGCAGTGTTCGTGTCCTTTCTCTGGCTCGCCCTCCTGCGGTCCTTTGTGCGACCACTCGTCTATCTAATCCTTGTGGCTGTGCCGCTCATCCTCTTCTCCTTCTCTCTATATCCATTAATCTCCTCCTTCAAAGGCGTCGAGCACGGCGCAAGCTTCCAAGACCGCGTGATGCGCTGGCTATCATTCGTGCCTCTCATCGTCGCCATCGCCTGGACATACACCGTCTATCAGGGCAGGCACTCCCTGCACAAAGCGATCGGGATCCTCGAATTCTCATCACGAATCCTGGCATCGAATCCGGCCCTATTGACGCTCGGGTTTGCCACACTGGCAAGCGTTATCTTATGGACATGGCTGTGGCTCGCGATGTTCACACGCGTCTTCCTTGGCGGCCACATCACCTCCTCCATCTTCATAATCGACTGGTCCACCTGGTGGCTCGGCATCTTCTTCGTCCTCATGTACCTGTGGACACTCTCCCTCCTCAGCGGCCTCCAGCGCGTCACCACCGCCGCCACCGTAAGCCAATGGTACTTCCACCGCAACGTGGAACCCGCGCCATCCTCGCGCGACATTGTGCTGGCCGGCCTCACGCACGCCACAACCACGCAATTCGGCACCATCGCGCTCTCCACGCTTCTGGCCCTGCTCATCCGCCTCCCCATCCTCCTCCTCCCGCGCCGCCTCATGGCCCTCCTCAGCCTCGCCGTCTACAGCCTCATCCCGTCGCCCATCGCCGCGCTCATCAACCCGCTGGCGCTCACCTACGCCAGCATCCAGTCGCAGCCGCTGGGCGCGTCAGCGCGCGCGCTCAGCCAGATGGCGAATCTGGGGCTGCAGGGCCCGACGACGACGCTCACGCCGCAGCGGTTCAATTCGCGCCAGGCGGCGCCGCTGCTGCCGTACAGGCTGGCGAAGTTGCTGCTGCATGCGACGAGGTTCATCATGGCGGTGAGTCTGGGGTTTGGGGGGTGGGTGGCGACGGCGAGGCAGCTGGATGTGGTGGTGCCGGGCGGGAAGGGCGTGAAGGGGAGTGTGTATGCGTACGTGGTGGGGATGGTGGCGGGTTTCATTGGGTGGGGGGTGCTGGGGGCGATGGAGGGGGTGTTGGTGGGGATTGTGGATGGGTGTGTGGTTTGTTGGGGGATTGAGCGGGGGACGGTAGGTGGAGGGAGATATTGTCTTGAGGCGGGATGGTTGTTTGGGGAGAGGAGGGAGGAGAGGGATTGAATGGGCCGAGGGAGTAATGGGTATGAGGATGATGTTAGAATGGGAAGTTTGGGCGGAGTAGAGTTGGGTTTAAAGGAGGTTGAAGGTGCAGCTGGCAGAGCGTTGGAATGAACCTAGGCGAAGAAGTCGCCGTAGCACATGGCATTTTGGAAATTGAGGTCTGCTGTAGGGCGTCTGGAGATATGCATCCTGCGTAGGGTCGCTCATCATCAATGCAACTGATGAACATCATGCACTCATGTAGGGAAGTCGCGAAGCATAAGTAGAATGGATCCATTTACAAAAATATATAAGAACTGTGCACTAACAACAGCCGCTATGGCGCAGTGGTAACGCGTCGCACTTGTACCACTAGACTAGCAAACTAGTCACGTGATCTGTTATGCGAAGATCCCTAGTTCAATTCTGGGTGGTGGCAGATTAATTTTTTTTCTTTGCATTTTTTTCCCTCTTTATAGCAAATCCTCGTTTTCTCTAGGTGATGTTGGCGGCTTATTCGTGGTGTTGTGCGTTTGCGTTGTGCTGCATTGAAGCCATGTGAAGGGGAGGGAAAAAGATGACGACGGATGTGGCGCAGCAGGTACCTGGGAGGGAGACAGCCACGTGCGGTGGGTGGTGCTTGTTGCACGATTGCCCCTCGGCGACAAGTCGTCAGCGTTCTAGCGGCATCATCGGCATCGGCATTGGGGGCGACTTGCGACGCTCTGCGCTTCGAGACATCTGTTGTCTACATAGCACTCGCTCACTCTTCGTTCCTCGTTATTCACTTTTGAGCATTTTACATCAACTAGGGATATCGCCAGAGCGTTCATTTTGTGATAAGGATAAGCTTGACTGCTTGAGAACAGAGACACTGCGGAGAGTCTAGTCGAACGATCGATACAACTACAAGAGAGCCATATCAGAGGCAGCACATCAGAGAAATGGCAGATTTCCTCCCGCCACCCGGGCCACCACCCCCCAAAGTGCCCGAGGGATGGAAAGCGCAGTGGAACGAGCAGTACAGCGAATGGTGCGTCCATCTCCTCCTCCCCGCACCCTCATCCTCCTCTTGCCTGATGCTAACCCCTCCCCCGCCAGGTTCTACGTCAACATCTACACGAAGCAATCCCAGTGGGAAAAGCCCACCTCCCCCGTCTACCCTCCCTCCGCCTCCCCCGCGCCCCCCGGCCCCCCGCCCGGCTACGCCCCCCCATCCAGCGACACCAAGGCCGTCGCGGGCGCCGGCGCCGACGCCAAAGTCAACCCCTACGACTCGCCCGCCTTCGGCGGCTCCAGCTCGCTCGACGAGGACGCGCGGCTCGCGGCGCAGCTGCAGGCCGAGGAGGACGCGCTCGCGCGCGGGGGCGGGGGCCAGGGGCTGAGCCAGGGATACTACGGCGCGGGGAGCAGCAGCGGCGGCGGTGGTGCGTTCGCGGCGGAGCTGCCGCGGAAGGAGGAGAAGAAGAAGGGCGGGTTTCTGGGGAAGTTGATGGGTGTGGCGGCGGGGGCGAAGGCGGGGAAGGCGGGCAGTGGCGGGTATGCACAGCCCGTGTACCAGCAGCAGCCGGCGTATGCGCAGCCGGCGTATGGGCAGCAGGCGTATGGTCAGCCGGGATATGGACAGCCGGGCTATGGAGGGTATCCGCAGCAGGGATATGGACAGCCGATGTATGGGCAGCCGGTGACGCAGAAGAAGTCGGGAGGGGGGATGGGGATGGCGGGCGGTGCGGCGTTGGGGCTCGGAGGGGGCTTGGTGGGCGGGATGCTGATTGCGGATGCGATGAATGATAATGATTATTCGGACGGGTATCAGGACGGCATGGATGGGGGGGGCGGGGATGATTTTGGCGGCGGGGACTTTGGGGGGGATTAGATGCGGGGAGAGCTGAATGGGGTAGGGAGGATGGAGGATGGAGGCGGTATCTTCATGGTTGCGGTTTGCTGCTGTTCTGCTTTCTGCGGAGTTTTGCTTTGGATGAGGGAGGATAAGGGGCGATGAGAGGATATGGGATGTCGAGGGGCACATAACTTGTGAAGTCAGCCATGTCGTACTGGTACATACGCAAACTATTTGATTTGCAGATCAAACTCTTCATACGGATATACGCTCGTTGAGACGAAAAGGGTGCTTTAAACAAGGGTATTTTACATTAGCCTCCGAGATACCTAGTATATGATATATGATCGTTATTATTGTGCATACTTTTCCCTCTACTTTCAAGCAACTTCTCCCCAACGAAATCCCAAATTCATTCCGACGCAAAATCCACAAAATCACCTTTATCCCGCAATCTCGCATCTCCATTCCTCCCCTTCAGCGCCGTCTTCCCCGTCGCCAAATCACACACCCGTGCCTCCGTACAACCACGTGGGGATCTCCGCATCGTTGCTAATGTGGAGGAAGAGCAGGGAAAGAGGTGAGGCTGCAGCTCCCGAAACTCGGACTTTTCTAATGCGGACACCCCAAGTCCAGGATGTTGCTTCTCGGGGTTGAATGATGCCGTAGCGGCATTCATTCACAAGAGAAGGAGGGAAGAAGAGGGCGTGGGATAGGGAGTCCCCGGAAACGGGGGGTCTGGAGCTGCGCGCACAGCCTTTGATCACGGATCTGCTGCCGGGGTTGGTGGACTTTGGGTCGAGATGGAAAGAAGGTGCTGAAGATTTCAATGCTCTTTCTCTCATCACATATGAGCGGCGCTTGCGAACAATGCTGGATGAACATTCTCTGCAGTGACCAGAAGCGAAAGTGAAGAAACAACCATCCATCCATACAGACTCGATCTCAGTCCAACGCGGGCCACGATCTCGTCTGCGGCGTTCCAGGGCTCATTGCTCCCTGTCCACCTATCGCATCCGGCGACGACGTGGGAACGGGACACCTGCCTATATGTGCGGGGATAATGGGTGAGATGCCCGAAATGACATGATAGATCCTCTGAAGAAATTCCCTGAACAGACACGAATGAAGGGAAACGGACGTACTCGGAGGCCCATCTCCTCGGCCTGCAGGCCCTCTGCTGCTCGAAGGACGGCGCAGACGTTGCCCGTTGATTGATCGTTCTCCCCGTCGAGATTTGGGCTTCCCCTCGCCGCGTCCATCACGTCGAGGAGAAGGCAATAGGCGAGGCGGGCTCTGCAATGAATGTAGCACGTTGGAATTAACTCAAAAACCACCATCTCCCTCATCATGGCACGCGTGAGTCCCCCGGATGTCGACGGCGTACACGACGACCGACGAGGCTGAGAAGCACAGCCTTGCCGAAGCCTGAGCTCGGCCTCCAACATCACCAGGGAGGGAGAAGCGATGGCTTCACCGCCACTCTACACCGCAGCCAGAAAACAAGAAAAACAAAAAAAATAAGATCAATCGTATATAATTCCGGAGAAAGGGAAGTAAAAAAAAAGCAAAAGATTAATTGTCCTCAGTGAGACTCGAACTCACGACCTTTGGATGGCCTCACTTGTTGAATCAAGTGTGTCATATGTGAAATATGAGACCAACGCTCTAACCAACTGAGCCATGAAGACTTGTTTTGTGATGGGCTGTGGCGTATTTTACTCCTTCAACTGTTTCAATTCTTTCCAAATTCCAAATCACTCAAGTAAAGCAACAACGACAGTCGGCGAAAGCGATTCCGGCCTTGCGCCATGGTTCTCCATTAGAAAGTCGACTGCATGAACAGTAAGTAGCCTAGGTATACTGTATAACTGAGCGCGCTCCCCGTCCCAGAATAACAAATGCAGAAATCCGCAGCAATGTACAAGCTTGCCGAAAACTTAAACTCAGGCCCAATGCTCAGCCCTTCAAGCCCACACAGCGCATCGACGTCCCTTCTATGGCTCCTCACCCCGTCCTGAAGGCTCAAAGCCTCGAAATGTCCATCCCCCCCTTACCCCCCCAACACCAACCCCCTTACCACCGTGGCGGCCCACCATGCTGCTCACCCCCATACTGCTGCTGCTGCTGTCCCGTATACCCTCCCGGCCCCCCCGGCGGCGG